>ENA-ORSO01000487-ORSO01000487.1-human-gut-metagenome-genome-assembly--contig:-NODE-487-length-34333-cov-20.597497_pt1 | contig 34333 bp, 32 predicted proteins | sample MGYA00241902_ERZ509168 | MGnify/ENA primary metagenome ERZ509168 (study PRJEB26280, sample SAMEA2338806) | human gut metagenome | biome: human gut; feature: human-associated habitat; material: faeces... | reverse complement strand
ATACTCGCAATAATATATTATTAAATTGTTAAAAACACAACAATAATATCTGAGCAGGTATTGGGTTGAACAGATGTTCTGTTTAATTATGACAACGTTGTCTTTGTAGTTTCACGTTTTCTTTGTACCTTTGTGCCATCGGTTATGCAGGAGTCGTTACACACATCCTGCCCAGGAAAACTACTCAAACGTAAACAAAACCAAAAAACAAGTACTCAGCAGTATGAACATCTTACGCAAATCGCTCATGCCCCTCATGGCATGTGCCCTCATGGTTGGCTCGGCTACGGCTCAACAAAAGGCCCCAGTCGACTATGTAAACCCCTACATTGGCAACATCAGCCATTTGCTGGTGCCCACGTTTGCTACCGTGCAATTGCCTAACAGCATGTTGCGCATCTATCCCGCCCGCGCCGACTATACCTCCGAGCGCGTAAACGGCCTTCCTGTCATTGTTACCAACCACCGCGAGCGTTCGGCCTTTAGCATCTCGCCGTATATGGGTGAGCAGCCCCAACCTGTGGTGGCCGTAAACTGGGACAATGAGCACATCACACCTTATTCGTTCGACATTGAACTGGCTGACAACACCATGTCGGCTCGTTATGCTGTGTCGCACCAGAGCGCTATTTACGACATCAACTTCCTTGAGAAGGGTCAGCCTCGTTACATCATGATCAATTCGCAGCAGGGTGCCATCACCGTGGGCGACGGCTTTGTGAGCGGCTATCAGCAGGTAACCCAAGGCACTCAGGTGTATATCTACGCCGAGTTTGACACGAAACCCGAAGCACAAGGCATACTGAAAGAGGGCAAGCTGGATGCTACTGCTACCACCGCACAGGGCCGTAACGCTTGTGCTGCCCTGCGTTTTGCCAATGGCACCAGCCGTGTGGGCGTGCGCTATGGCGTGTCGTTCATCAGCGAAGAGCAGGCTAAGAAGAACCTGTATCGCGAGCAGCAGGGCTTCAACCTTACTGCCGTTGAGCAGCAGGGCCGCGATGTGTGGAACAAGGCCTTGGCAAAGATTGCTGTGACAGGCGGCACCGACGACCAGAAAACGGTGATGTACACCGCCTACTATCGCACCTTTGAGCGCCCCGTATGCTTGAGCGAGGATGGTAAATATTTTAGCGCCTACGACGGAAAAATACATGCCGATGGTGGCACTCCGTTCTATACCGACGACTGGATTTGGGACACCTATCGCGCTGCTCACCCCCTGCGTGCCCTGATCACTCCTGAGGTAGAAGAGCCTATCATCGAGTCGTATCTGCGCATGGCCGAGCAGATGGGCACCAAATGGATGCCTACCTTCCCTGAAATTACGGGCGACTCGCGCCGCATGAACTCGAACCACGGCGTGGCGATGGTGGCCGATGCGCTGTATAAGGGCTTGCGTGTTGATATGAAGCGCGCCTTTGAATATTGCCAGAAGGGCATTGAAGAGAAAACCTTGGCTCCCTGGTGTGGCAACAAGGCAGGATGGATTGACGAGTTCTACTGGAAGAATGGCTACATACCCGCCCTGCGTGAGGGCGAGAAGGAGACCGACCCCAACGTGTCGGGCTTTGAGAAACGTCAGCCTGTGGCTGTAAGCTTGGGCACGGCCTACGACCTGTGGTGCCTCTCGCGCATTGCCGCCTTCCGTGGCGACAAGAAGAACGCCGAGCGCTACCTGAACCTCAGTCGCAACTATCGCACACTGTTCAACAGCGAAACCTCGTTCTTCCACCCCAAAGATAAGGATGGAAAATTCCTTGAGCCCTTCGACTATCGCTTCTCGGGTGGCATTGGCGCTCGCGATACCTACGACGAGAACAACGGCTGGACCTATCGCTGGGACGTGCAGCATAACATGGCCGACCTAATTAACCTGATGGGTGGCCGCGAGAAGTTTGTTGAGAACCTCGACGCTACCTTTGCCGAGCCTATGGGTCGTGGCAAGCGCGAATTCTACGAGCAGCTGCCTGACCAGACGGGCAACATAGGACAGTTTACGATGGCCAACGAGCCCTCGCTGCACATTCCTTACCTGTACAACTATGCGGGTGCGCCGTGGAAGACCCAGAAGCGTGTGCGCCAGGTGCTGCGCACATGGTTCCGTAACGACGTGATGGGCATACCAGGCGACGAAGATGGCGGCGGTCTTACCTCGTTTGTGGTATTCTCAAGCCTGGGCTTCTATCCTGTAACGCCTGGCTTTGCGGCTTATAATATTGGTAGTCCGCTGTTCAACACGGCCCGCATCTCATTGCCCAACGGTAAGGTGTTTGAGATTGAGGCACAGAACAACTCTGACGAGAATAAGTATATCCAGCGTGCCACCCTTAATGGTAAGGAGTGGAACAAGCCTTGGTTCTCGCACGACGATATTAAGAATGGTGGAAAGCTGGTGCTCGTAATGGGTAAGCACCCCAACAAGCAGTGGGGTGTTGACAAACAGGCTGCACCGCCCTCGGCTGATGTAGAGAAGTAAATAAATAGTAGGCTAGGGTCTCTGTGCCCTGGCCTCCAACAACTAATTATATTATCACAGGTAGGATGGGACACAGAGACCCCATCCTACTTTTTTTGTCCTTACGGTATACAGTTCTTTCGTAGAAAGTCTTCAAACTCAGAGCGATAGCCGTTAAACACGTTAATATCGACCTTGGGCGTGATACCACGCACACGGCCATCGGGGCACAACTGCCAGTAAACCAGATGCACGTCGGGCTTATACTCGCCGTAGCGTGCTATCCATATATTATAGTTGGCTTTGAGGTCGGGTGCCATGGGTAGGTATCGGTTTACAAACATTTGGCTGATGTATAGCACGGGTCGAGTGCCCGTGTGGCGTTCAACCATTCGCATCCAGGTGCGCACGGCGGCAAACATAGCCCCGGGGCCGCCCATCTTTTTTATTTGCTGGTGCGTGGGTTCAAGGTCGAGCACAGGCGGCATATCGCCTTTCCTAAAGATTGTGTTGCGCAAGAAATAGTTGGCCTGTATTGCCCCCGACGTTTTTGTAGAGAAAAAGTGGTAGGCCCCTACTGGTATGCCCTGTCGGCGTGCCGCTGTATAGTCGGCGCGGAAGTATCGGTTGCGTATGGTGCGCCCCTCTGTCGACTTGATGTAGCAGAATGATACAGGGTAGTCGACAGCGCCCGTCACCATCTTCTTACTGATGGTGCCGAGGTGACTGATGCGCACCTGGTTCCAGTGTATGGGGTAACGTCGGCGCCCCACGTCGTGCTGAAAGCGCGATATGTCGATGCCATAGATGCGGTCGGCGGTGTAGTTGAGGCGTTCGCCCAAGAAGCGGTCGGCCTTCCATTCGCCCACCCGTATGTGCTTGTTGGGAGCGAGGGCAAAGCCCCAGCCCGAGCGGCGGTCGTTGCGCCACTGTCCGCTGTATTGGTGGCCCAGGGCATCGGTGATGGTGCCGTGTCCTGCTGCTGCCATGTGGCGGTTGAAGTCGCCGTTGTACATCTCGGCGGTGCTGTCGTTAGGAGCCGCCCATCGTGTTCCGCGCATCAGCGTGTCGGCGCGCCATTGTCCTACAATGCGTCGGCCTAAGCTGTCGGTGGCCGTTCCCCATCCGCAGCGCTGTCCTGCTTTCCATTGTCCGGCATAGATAATGCTGTCGCCCTTTGACAGTTGGCCGTAGCCATCATATCGCCCTTTAGCGTCGGTTTGTCCGGTGTAGGTCATGCCATTGGGTGCGGCGTGCTGTTGGGCATCGGGCTTGATGCCGTGCCCACAAGCCGTGAGCAGTAGCGTTGCGACCGCTACCTTTACGCTTGTTACTGTTGCTGCTACTATCTTTCTTGCCGTGGTTTCAACCCCTTTGTTTGCTGTACAGCGGCTATGTATGATCGTTATCATTGCTCGCCTCCTTTCATCAATAGGTGTTGTATGGCATTGCGGCCCACTATGTTTTTACCGTTGACCAAGCCGCCAAACAGACCGCGAGGGGTAAAAAGAGCGGTTCCATCGGTGGCCAGCACGCTGGGAAAATGATGCCGCTGGCCCGTGCGGCGGCCCATGGTGAGCACTACCGAGGCGTCGTTTTGCCCCATTTCATCGATGCCTATGGCGCCATGTCCAGCTGCTATCAGGCGGCGGTTGCTGGTGTTCCAGGGCAGCAGATATTGTGTTTTTACACCGTCGGGCGTGGTCTTATCAAGCGTTTGCAGCAGTAAGAGGCGGTTTTTATTGCCCACGGCTACGCGTTGGCACAGCACCTTTTGAGGCTTGTTTTTCACCATTTCATCGTCAGTTTCGGGCCTATACCATGCTGTATAGGTGGTGCGAGGCTGAAGGGTGAGGGGCGTGGCCGTTTTCAGCAGACTGTCGGCCAGGGCCAGTGTGGCGGCGTTGCGTGCTGCTTGCGCCTTCATTTGTGTGGCCAGCGCCGCTATTTGCTGGTAGCCCTCGTCTTGCACGCCGTGCACACGTAGGTAGTAGTTGAGCTCGCTAATGGCGTTTTTCTCCCTTTTCATCGTTGTCTCCAGCGTTTTTATGAGGCACAGCAGGGCGTCATCGGCGCTATATGGCAGCGTCTTTAGCGTGTCGGCCACCGTTACAATGCGTCCGTGGCATGAGGGTATGGCGGGCCAACGGTTCATCCAGCAACCGTCGGCGCGGTGCAGGGTGGCGGCTTGAAGCGAGTCGGTAGAGGGTTGTAGCGCGGTGCTGTCGGCCTCAATGCCCGCGAAGAAGAGGGTGGGTTGCCCCTTTGCGCATAGGGCATACCACGAGCGTTGCTCAACCACTACCACGCTGGCGCGCATCTCGTTGGCGGTAGAGGGTAGGCAGCGTTGTGCCAGTATGGCCAATGCTATGATGGCGACACCCGTTGCTGTGAGGCCTAAGCGGTGTCGCACGATGAAGGAAATTATCTTTTTCATTTCCAGTTGTTTTTGTTTCTGCCTAACTTTTTAGGCAATGCGAAATTACAAAAAAATATTGATAAGCCTCATGGTTCACCCTTTTTCTTTTGGTTCATCCTGAATTTGGAGTGATCAATTTTATATAAGTATATATCAAGGTTTTAACAAAAACACACAAAACGCCCTATTTTGTGTAAAACCTTAATATTTATCTCTTTCTCTTCACACATTCAAGAAAAAAGCGTAAATTTGCAGAAATATTCTTTGAAAAACAGATACATTTTATGATGATAAAACAACTAATGGCTGTGGCGGCCCTTGCAGTGGCTACCTTCAGCATTACCTCGTGTACCGAAAAGAAGTTTCATGTAGAGGGAAACATTACTGAGGCAAAAGACTCTACACTGTATTTTGAAAACATGAGTTTGAATGGCGCTGTGGTACTCGACTCGGTGAAGTTGGGCGAGGATGGTGCCTTTAGCTTTGCCGCCAAGGCTGGCGATGCCCCCGAGTTCTACCGTCTGCGCATTGCAGGACAGATCATTAACTTGGCTGCCGACTCTACCGAGACCGTAAACATTAAGGCCGCTTATCCCACCATGGCATCGGGCTATGAGGTGACAGGGTCGGCCGACTGCGCTACCATTAAGGAGCTGGCACTGCTGCAGATGGGCCTTCAGTCACAGGTTAACGCCATTGCCAAAGACCCGTCGCTGGGTGTTGACGCTGTGGGCGACAGCATCGACCGTGTGGTAGAGCGCTATAAAGATAAGGTGAAGTTTAATTATATCTTCAAGGCTCCGATGCGCGCCTCGTCTTATTTTGCCCTCTTCCAAACCTTGGCGTTGGGCAATGCGTCGACCCTCATCTTCAACCCCCGCAACAGCGAAGAAGATATCAAGGTGTTTGCTGCCGTGGCTACCAGTTGGGATACCTATTTCCCCAAAGCCGAGCGTGGCCTAAACCTTCATAATATTGCTATTGAGGGCATGAAGAACGTGCGCATTATACGTGCTAACAACACGCCGGCCGAGATTGATGCCTCGAAGGTGTCGTCGACGGGCATCATCAACATCACGCTGCCCGATAATAAGGGCCACAACCAGTCGTTGGCACAGCTCAAGGGTAAGGTGGTGATGCTCGACTTCCACCTCTTTGCCAGCGAGCAGAGCATGCAGCGCATCATGATGTTGCGCGAGTTGTATAACAAATATCATGCTCAGGGTTTTGAAATTTATCAGGTGAGCGTTGACCCCGACGAGCACTTCTGGAAGACTCAAACCGCCGCTCTGCCTTGGATAAACGTGCGTGTTGACGAAGACCACCAGAGCGTTCTTGCCACCTATAACGTGCAATCAATTCCCACCTTCTTCATCATCTCGAAGGACAACGTGCTGCATAAGCGCGATGTGCAGATTAAAGACCTGGAGGCCGAGATACGATCGCTGCTGTAAGATGTTTATGTGAGTAAGTGAAAACTGAAAGCACAACAATATAAAAAACAAAGAGACAACCCTAAAAAACAAAGATACAAGGCCACTATGTATGGCCACAATGTTGTTTACGGTTGTCTCTTTGTCGTTTTTGTTGTTTCGCTTTATTGATAGGGCTTTGAACGCTCTCTCTATTCTTTGATATATTTTTTCAAACACAAATACATTTATTTATTACAACTATGGAAACATCTGTAACAACCTTATCCCTGCTTGACGTGATTGTCGATATTGTGTACATCTTATTCTTTTTGCTGATGACTGCGCTGATAGTTTATCGTGCCGTGTATATTGTGAAGGCATGGCGCAATGAAGATAAAGGTCGTGCTAAGGGCAATTTGTTGGCTTTGCCCATTATGCTGTTATTGTATATCCCCATCTTCTTTTGGCAAATAGATATTGTGGAAAGAGTGAAAGAGCTGTGTTGTTGGTAGGTCCTCTACAACATAAAACAACATAGAACAACAAAGAGACAACCATAATCAACAATTGAGATACAGCGTTTGATACGCCATGTAGATGTTGTTTATGGTTGTCTCTTTGTTGTTTTTTTTGTATTTAGATGGCTGGGATGTGGCTGTTTGCCGATAAGCAGCAAGAATTGCATAAATATACAGTTTTGGGGTGCGTGGAGAGTGGTTTGAGATACCCATCGATTTACGGTCTGAAAGCCTTGGTTTCATGTTGTAAAACCAAGGGTTTTAGGATGCGAAACCAAGGGTTTTAGGACCTGAAACCAAGGGTTTCTCAACTGAGAGGTATTAACTTTGAAAAGTGTAAGTAAAACGAACGAAACCTAACGCGATTGTTAGAATATTAACAGATATTGCGTTAAACAATGTAAAATAATGGAAATGTATAAATATACAAAACTGCTGGCGTTTTTGCATAAATATACAAAAATGGTGACAAGTATATGCTGTTATTTATGCTCGTAATTATTTATGTTCGCAATGCTTTGCATTGCTTGCGTGTTTAAAACATTAATGTCCATTAATTATCCATTAATTATCATTAATACGCGCTTCGCGCGGTTTTTATTGATGTTTAATTAATGTTCAATTAATGGACATTAATGTTTAAAAAAACGCGCGAAGCGCGAAGATAGAAAGATAGATAATTAAATCAATAATCATATTATTTGAACCAGTTGTCAGGTTGCTGGAGGACGGGGCACGGAGACCCCGTCCTACTTTTTAGATAGCCCCGCCTCTTCTTTGTTTTTGGCGTAGTGATTAAATTCAGTAGGACGGTGGTCTCCGTGCCCCGTCCTCCAGCAATGAAAAAAGGGTATCTTAGAAGCTGTTCAGCCAAGCGCGTAGGTTTAGCAGCATCTCGGCATGATATTTAAACGAGGGCTTGATGCCGAAGCCATGTCCGCCGTCAGGGAAGACGAAGAGCGAGGCAGGCACATCGTGGCGATACAGTTCGGTGTAATAGTTTACGCCGTTGATGGGCAGCACTACCTGGTCGTCGTCAGACAAGACGATGAAGGCGCGCGGTGTGACACGTGTTACGTGCATGTCGGCGCTATACAGTTGCTCGTCTTTCTTCTTTGCCTTTTCGCCCAGCAGATAGTTGTGCGTTTTCAGGTTGGTATATGCGGGTATCATGGTGATGACGGGGTAGAAGAGAATTTGGAAGTCGGGCTTCGCCTCGCCCTTACCCTTTGTGGCCACGGTGGCAGCCAGGTGTCCGCCTGCCGACGACCCCATGATGCCCACGTCTGAAGGATTGATGTGCCATGCCTTAGCGTTACGGCGCACAAGGCGCAGCGCCTCTTCGGCATCGCTCAGTGGTACCAGCGGGTTAGTGTTGGGCAGACGATACTTCAGCACGATGGCAGCAATGCCCATATTGTTGAAGAACGGAGCCCAGTCGGTGCCCTCATAGTCCATGCACAAACGGCGGTATGCGCCACCAGGGCACAGCACCACGGCTCGGCCTGTAGCCTTACCTTCGGCTGGCAGAAACACCTTCAGTTCAGGCACATCTTTCTCGTCGCCATTGCTGTTTGGCATCTTGTTGTTCCATAGTTTTACGTCAAAGCTTTTTTGGGCCATGGCTGTAAGCGACAGCAATGTGAGGCCCACTGTCAACAGAATGTTTCTTGTTTTCATTTTCTTGTTGTTAGTATTTTTTTTGCAGCTTCGTTTGTCAGTAACCAGCGAAACTATTTTTTTTACATTATTGCTTCATTCGTTTGCAAAGATAGTTATTTTTTTGTAATATTGCAGCACGAAAAGTATAGATAGACATGCATCCACTTACAAAATTCGAGTACTGTCCCCTTTGTGGCAGTCATCATTTTACCGTAAATGGCGAAAAGAGTCGCAAGTGTGAAAACTGTGGCTTTGAGTTTTTTATGAATCCCGCTGCCGCTACCGTGGCCTTCATCTTGAATAGCAAGGGCGAGCTGCTGGTTGAGAAGCGCAAGCGCGAGCCCGCTAAGGGCATGTATGACCTGCCTGGAGGCTTTGCCGATATGCGAGAAACCGCCGAGCAAGGTGTGCGCCGCGAGGTGCTGGAAGAGACGGGCCTCACCGTAAACCACGTGCAGTATATGTTCAGCCTGCCCAACATATACCGCTACAGTGGCGTAGATATTCCCACCCTCGACCTGTTTTTCCGCTGCGAGGTAGAAGACGACACCTGCCTGGTGCCCGCCGATGCTGAGGGCGAGGCCGACTGTATGTGGATGAAGCTTGAAGACATACACACCGAGCAGTTCGGACTGCGCTCAGTGCGTTGGGGCCTCATACAGTTTCTTGAGTCGTTGCAGAAATAGAGATAAATGGCGACATGGATGACCCTACTGATTATTTAAAATGTCGCCTTTTTATTTCTTTTTTACCTTAATTGCAACGAGGTTATACATAAATGTGTAAATAAAACGCTATCTTTGCAAAAAGTTTTCGGTGTGGCAATCGCTTGCCCAGCACCGCCTTGTACGAAGATGACGATAAGCCTTTGAAAGGGCAAAAACTCATATACACTACACATTTTATGGATAACCCGAAAACACTTCTGCGTCGTGGCTTGTTTGGCCCGCTGGCTGCCGTAGCACTTGCGCTGCCAGCCCACCCATTATGGGCACAAATAAATGATACCACCCTTGTAGCCACGGCCGATACCACTATTGCCGTAAGCGATACTGCTGTAGCCGTGAGCGATACTGCTACCGCCCCGCAGAAACATGGCTTGGTGGCACGCTTGATGCGCTATTTTGCTGAGAGCGATAAGCCCAAGGCCAATAAGAAAATTGACTTTGGCATTATTGGCGGACCCCATTATGATACCGACACGGGACTGGGCTTGGGCCTTGTGGCCTCGGCTACCTATAGTGCCGACCGCACCGACTCGCTGCTGGAACGCTCAAACGCCTCGCTTTACAGCGATGTTACCACCAAGGCTTTCTTGATGATAGGCTTGCGTGGCAACCATTTCTTTCCGCACCGTCGTTTCCGTCTCGACTATCGTCTTTACGTTTACACCTTTCCTTCTTATCTGTGGGGCTTTAGCTATCCGCAAAGCGACGATGATAACAACAAGAGCAAGTATAGCCGCACTAAGTTTGAGGTGATGACGCGTTTGCTGGCTCGCCTCGACCGCTACTCGTATCTGGGCCCCATCATTCGCTACCAGTATGTGCACGCCTATAAGCTGAAAAACCATGCGCCACAGCTGTTGGCAGGACAGCCAATGACGGTGACCGATGTGGGTGTGGGATTGAGCTATACCCTCGACTCGCGCGACTTTATCTTGAACGCCTCGCGCGGCTGGTTCTTGCAGCTCGACCTCATGTCGTCGCCCACATTCTTGGGCAATAACAACACTTATTATAGCGCCGAGATGCAGTTGGCCACCTATCATAAGGCGTGGCGTGGTGCCATCATTGCCGCCGAACTGCATACACGGCAGTGTGCGGGCGAGGTGCCGTGGCCAATGCTGTCAGACGTAGGCTCGAGCAACCGTATGCGTGGCTACTATGAGGGTCGCTACCGCGATAAGAACGTGATTGATGCACAGATAGAGCTACGACAACATATATGGCACCGCAACGGCATAGCACTGTGGGTGGGCGCCGCCGAGGTGTTTCCGCGATACAGCGAGCTGCGCTTCCGCCGCATCTTGCCTAACGCTGGCGTGGGCTACCGCTGGCAGTTTAAAAAGGGCGTAAACGTGCGCCTCGACTATGGCTTCGGCCGTAATGGGTCTGGGTTTATATTTAATATTAATGAGGCGTTTTAGCCCCCTCTAACTCCCCCTGTGGGGGAGGACTGGTTTGCCCGTCTTAGCCCCCTCTGTGGGGAGAATTTAACTTTCCTCCTCCTCTCCACTGGGGAGGCTGGGAGAGGCTTTCTTTCATGTCTTGTCTAAAAGTAAATAACGATGAATAATACAACCCAAAATAGTAATCTCACTTCTCCTCCCCACCGGGGAGGCTGGGAGGGGCTTCTCTTCCTCTTTGTGCTCATTCTCCCCAACCTGGTGCTATCCTACACCGAACAGCTGACATGGGGTGGCCGCATTGCCAATGTTGTGATGCCACTGGCTGTCTACTGGCTGGTGCTTACGCTGTCGAAAAATGTGGGACGCACCGTTATCTTCTTGCTGCCCGTGCTCTTTCTTGGCGCCTTTCAAATGGTGCTGACTTATCTGTATGGACGCGGACCTATTGCCGTAGATATGTGGCTGAACTTGGTTACGACCAATTCGGGCGAGGTGGGCGAACTGCTGTCGCAACTGCTGCCCGCCATTGTGTGGGTGGTGGTGATATATGTGCCCACACTGACGCTGGCTGCCGTGCTGTGGATGCGCAAGCGCTATCTCGACGTCAAATTTGTAAAATGCCAACGCATGCCTGCCCTCAGCGCCACAGCGGTGGCCATGTTGCTCACGGCGCTGTTTTCGGCCTTCACTCACTATAAGCCCACCACTGATATGTTTCCGTTGAACGCTGTGTGCAACTTTGGCATGGCGTTTAGTAGGCAGGCGGTGTCGGTGCGATACAAGGAGGCATCGAAAGATTTTAAGTATTACGCCAAATGCTCGTTTCACGACAAGGTGCCTGAGACGGTGGTGCTCGTCATCGGCGAGACCAGCCGCGCCGACAACTGGCAGCTCTATGGCTACAGCCGCAAGACCAACCCTCTGCTCGCGCAGGTCAAGGGGCTGACGGTGTTCACCAACTACATGAGCCAGAGCAACACCACACACAAGAGCGTGCCCATTCTGCTGTCGTTGGCCGAAGCTAACGACTATGAAATATTGTATCGCACCAAGGGCATAATGCAGGCGTTTCGCGAGGCGGGCTACCACACGGTGTTTCTCTCAAACCAGCAACGCAACCACTCGTTCATCGACTTCCTCGGTGAGCAAGCCGACGACTGCCTGTTCCTGCGCGACAGCCATCCCGACAACGCCTATGACACAGACCTGCTCGTGCCGCTCGCACAGAAGCTCACAAGGCAGAAAGGCAAGCGCACGTTCATTGTGCTACACACCTACGGCTCCCATTTCAGCTACGCCGACCGTTATCCCGACTTCATGCGCGAGTTTAAGAACGACCAATATGACGGGGCAAAGCGCGAGTATCGTCCGCAGCTCATCAACGCCTACGACAACTCTATCTGTCAGACGGATCTGCTGCTCCGCCGCATCATCGAACAGCTGGCGGCACAGGGTGGCAGCGCCGCCATGGTCTACACCTCCGACCACGGCGAAGACATCTTTGACGACGCCCGACATCTCTTCCTGCACGCCTCGCCCTTCCCCTCGTTCTGGCAGCTACATGTTCCGCTCGTCGTGTGGACCTCACCGGCGTATCGTGAGCGTCACGCCGACATTGTGTCGTGCCTCGACGCTAACCGCCACCGAAAGGCTGAGAGCAACAGCGTGTTCCACACCTTGCTCACCATGGGCGGTGTTGAAACCTCGTATCGTAACGACTCGCTGTCGCTGGCTTCGCCTGTCTTTGTCTCGCATCCTCGCCTCTTCATCGACGATCATAACGAGCCTCGGCTCTACCACCAATGCTTAGCCCCAAAAGATTTTGAGGCTATGAAGCGGTGGGGCATTAAGGAGTGAGAACTGTTGAAAGAGAAAAGAAAAATGTATAGTTTTTTAAAAGATTGATATGAATATGAAAAGAATGTTGATGAAAGCGGGCATCGTGTTGATGCTGGCTTCTGCTACGACGGCATGGGCCGCCACCGACAACGAAGGAACACACTTTATAAAATATGGCGACATGAACCAATGGGTGACACGCCACGTAAAGGAAAGCAGCATAATAGGCGGAAACATGAAGACGCTGCACGAGATAGCACCCACCAAGGTATGGGCACAAAACGCACCTTACACTAACTGGGGAGGCTCGCCCTGGGGCACGTCAAATGTTATGGCAAAGGTGTCGGGCATCACAAAGACCAACGTGTCGGTGTATCGCGACGAGCATCCAGGCCACGGCAGCTGCGCCAAGCTTGTCACCCATATTGAAACCTGTAAGGTGCTGGGCATCGTGAATATCAAGGTGTTAGCGGCAGGTAGCATATTCCTCGGACAGACGCTCGAGCCCATCACCTCGACATCAAACCCCATGGCCAAGCTCAACGCAGGAATGAAGTTTACGGGACGGCCCAAGGCGCTCGTCTTCGACTATAAGGTGAAGCTGTCGGGACATCCCAACCGTATAAAGGAGACGGGCTTCAGCAAGGTGAAGACGGTGGCAGGTATAGACATGGCCGACTGTGTGTGCTTCTTACAGAAACGCTGGGAAGATGCCAAGGGCAACATCTGGGCAAAGCGCGTGGGCACCATGGTGGTGCGCTTCAGCAAGACCACAAACGGATGGGTAGAGAATGCTGCCTTCCCTATACACTATGGCGACATTACACACCAAAGTTTCTATAAACCCTACATGGGATTGCTTACGGGCGATGATATAAAATGGGCGAAAAACTCGAAAGGCAAGATGATGCCAGTGAAAGAGATAGGATGGGCCACGGCCAACGAGGCTCCCACGCACATGGTGCTGCAGTTCGACTCGAGTCATGGTGGCGCCTACATCGGCTCGGTGGGCAACACATTGTGGGTTGATAACGTGAGGGTGGAGTATTAAAAGGTAGATAGCGAAAAATATTCTTAAACAAATACGGATTTTTCTAATGCTGGTGAAATGTTCACTACAATTAGAAAAATCCGTATTTTCTTTTTTAGGTATTAAGCTGCTTTGCCGTATTCATAAATGCAATCGCTGGGTAAATCGATTTCGTCGTTCCAATATACACAGGTTCGACTGCTATCAAGTTGCACTTGTTTAAACAGCCCATACACATTTGTTAAAGCGCGAAACGATGGAAGGGTTTCAATATCATCCTTCACATCATACATTACTTTGTAACCGTCGTCAAACTCAACAAAGAGAATGAAATCATCTAACGCGGTTATCTTTTTAATTCTTGGTATCATAATGGTGGAAGTTTGGTTATGATTTGTTTATCCCACATCTCTTGAAGTTCTGTGCTGTGTAAAGACAGCCATTCAGTAACCAGTTCTTGAGCCTTAGCAGGAAGATCGCCTTCAAACATTTCATAGGTTTTTATATTAAATAAACCTACATACTCGTTATAAATGGCATGTATATGCGATGGCTCATGTTCTTTGGGTTTAAAGAACATTTTAATAATTATTCCGTAAAATCTAACTATCTCTGGCATAACTATCTTGATGATTAATTGTTTACGAAACAAAAATAGATAATATTTGATGAATATCAAAACTTTTGTGGGCTTTTAACATGTTTGGGTGTGATTTGTTATTTGTTCTTTATGCCTTAAAATTGTTCCTTCTTCTCTCTTATTTCTCTTCAAAATAGTCTGTAATAATAATTTTCCTTAAATATTTCTTATATAATAAGGTATAAGTAAAAGTTTTTCTTACTTTTGCGCTCCAAACATACATACATCGAAAACATGCAAGACAACTTAGTGATTGTAGAGAGCCCCGCAAAGGCCAAAACGATAGAAAAATTCTTGGGCACCGACTTCAAGGTAATGTCGTCATACGGACACATTCGCGACTTGAAGAAAAAAGAGCTGAGCATAGACATGGATACCATGCAGCCCTCTTACGTCATTCCCAAGGAGAAAGAGAAGCTGGTGAGCGAACTGAAGGCCAGCGCTAAGAAAGCCAAAAAGATATGGTTGGCATCCGATGAGGACCGCGAGGGAGAGGCCATCTCATGGCACCTGTGTGAGGTGCTGGGCCTTGACGAGAAGAAAACCTCGCGTATCGTGTTCCACGAAATCACAAAGCCCGCCATCTTGGCCGCTATCGAGAACCCGCGTCACCTCGATATGAATCTGGTGAACGCCCAGCAGGCTCGCCGTATGCTCGACCGCCTCGTAGGCTTCAAGCTGTCGCCCGTGTTGTGGCGCAAGGTGAAGCCCGCCCTGTCGGCTGGCCGTGTGCAGAGCGTGGCCGTGCGACTGATTGTAGAACGCGAGCGCGAGATACAACAGTTTAAGAGCGAGCCCTACTATCGCGTGAATGCCATCTTCGGCCTCACTCGTCAAGACGGCTCACAGGTAGAGGTAAAGGCCGAGCTGGATAAGCGCTTTACCAATCATGATGAGGCGGTAGCCTTCCTTGAGCTGTGTCGCAACGCCGAATTCTCAGTAGAGGCCATTCAGAAGAAGCCGCTGAAACGTTCGCCGGCACCTCCCTTCACCACCTCTACCTTGCAACAGGAGGCTGCTCGCAAGTTGGGCTTCTCGGTATCGCAAACCATGATGGTGGCTCAGCATCTGTACGAAAACGGTCTTATCACCTACATGCGTACCGATAGCGTGAACCTCTCAAACCTGGCCATTGGCACCGCAAAAGAAGAAATCACTAAGTTGTATGGCGAAGAATATAGCCAGCCTCACAACTTCCACACCCACTCGAAGGGGGCACAAGAGGCGCACGAGGCCATTCGTCCTACCTATATCAGCAACGCCACCATCGACGGCACAGCACAGGAAAAACGCCTGTACGACCTTATCTGGAAACGCACCGTAGCCAGCCAGATGGCCGATGCACAGATTGAGAAGACCACCGTTACGATACGTATCTCGGCCGACGATCCCACCCTGGCACACTTTGTGGCCAACGGCGAGGTGGTTACCTTTGATGGCTTCTTAAAGGTATATCGTGAGAGCACCGACGATGATGATAATAACATGAATACCAACGCCGCCGATGCCGATAACAACTTCTCACACCACCTGCCCGTGATGGCGGTGAACGATGTGCTCAGCCGTCGAGAGATTACCAGCACCGAGCGCTTCTCACAAGGCCCCTCGCGCTATACTGAGGCCAGCCTCGTGCATAAAATGGAGGAGCTGGGCATTGGCCGACCCTCTACCTACGCCCCTACCATCAGCACCATTCAGCAACGCGAATATGTGCAGAAGGGCGACCGCAAGGGCGAAGAGCGTTCATACACCATCAACACGCTGCGTGGTATACAGATTACGGAGAAAACCAAGGTTGAGGTAACGGGCAACGAGAAGGGCAAACTGCTGCCTACCGACATTGGTATCGTGGTGAACGACTTCTTGATTGAAAACTTCCCCGACATCATGGACTACAACTTCACGGCCCGCGTAGAACAGCAGTTTGACCAGATTGCTGAAGGCAAGGAGCCTTGGACCGATATGATGCGCAACTTCGACTCGCGCTTCGAACCCGATGTTGAGAAGGTTATCAACGCTCGTTCTGAACATAAGGCGGGCGAACGACAGTTGGGTAACGACCCCAAGACGGGCCGACCAGTGTTTGTAAAGATTGGACGCTTCGGACCCGTGGTGCAGATAGGCGCTGCCGACGACGAGCAGAAACCTCAGTTTGCACAGCTGCCCACCGATAAGCGCATGGACGAGATAACCCTTGATGAGGCGCTGGAACTGTTCAAGCTTCCGCGCACCGTAGGACAGTTTGAAGGTAGCGACGTGGTGATAGGCGCAGGTCGTTTCGGCCCTTACATCTTGCACAATAAGAAATATACCTCGCTGCCTAAGACCGAAGACCCCATGACCGTTACCCTCGACACCGCCATCAAGCTCATCGAAGAGAAACGTCAGCAAGAGGCTCAGCGACATATCAAGCAGTTTGAAGAGGATGCTAAACTCGAAATTCTCAACGGTCGTTACGGCCCCTACATCGCCTACGACGGCAAAAACTATCGCATACCGAAGGCACAGCACGACAAGGCCGCACAGCTCTCCTACGAGCAGTGCATGGAGATTGTCAACGCCACGCCCGTAAAAAAGAAGTAACGCTTATGCAACGCATCATCATCATAGGATATATGGGGGCGGGAAAAACCACCGTGGGCAAGGCATTGGCCAAAGACCTGGGGCTGACTTTTTACGACCTCGACTGGTATATTGAGAGCCGTATGCGCAAAACCGTCAAGCAGATTTTTGACGAACAAGGCGAAGAGGGCTTCCGACGTATCGAACATAATATGTTGCACGAGGTGGCCGAGTTTGAAGACGTGGTCATCAGTTGCGGAGGTGGCACCCCCTGCTTCTTCGATAATATGCAGTATATGAACGCGCGCGGCGAAACGGTGTATCTAAAGGCCACCCCCGACGTGCTGTTCCAGCACTTGCAAATGGGAAAAAGTGTGCGCCCCCTGCTGCTGAATAAAACTCCCGACGAGGTGCGCACCTTCATAGGTGAACAGATAAAGCAGCGCGAGCCCTTCTACACTCAAGCTCGCCACACCCTCGACGTGACCTTGCTCGACAACTATGAGAAGATTGCGATATCAGTAGAGAAACTGAAAAAGCTGATAAAATAAGGGCCTATAAAGGCCTCCCCCTCACTATCTATCAAAAAAGAAAAAAGAAAAGCAAAAGAAACGAAAATGAAGAAATGGACCATTGACGATTCAAAGGAGCTATACAACATCAACGGTTGGGGCACCTCTTATTTTAACGTCAACGAGAAGGGCGACGTGTATGTCACCCCTTGCAAAGACAACACACAGATCGATCTGCGCGACGTGATGGACGAGCTCGCCCTGCGCGACGTCACTCCGCCCGTGTTGCTGCGCTTCCCCGATATTCTCGATAACCGTATCGAGAAAACGTCGAGCTGCTTTAAAAAGGCCGCCGACGAATATGGCTACAAGGCCCAGAACTTTATTATATACCCCATCAAGGTGAACCAGATGCAGCCTGTGGTAGAAGAGATTATCTCGCACGGCCGCAAGTTTAACCTTGGCCTCGAGTGTGGCTCAAAGCCCGAACTGCACGCCGTTATCGCTGTGCAATGCCAAAGCGACTCGATCATCGTGTGCAACGGCTACAAAGACCAGAGCTACATTGAGCTGGCACTGCTGGCACAAAAGATGGGCAAACGCATCTTTATTGTGGTTGAGAAGCTGAACGAGCTCGACATCATTGCCCGTGCAGCCAAGAAACTCGGCGTAAAGCCAAACCTCGGCATCCGCATCAAACTGGCATCGAGCGGAAGCGGCAAGTGGCAAGAGAGTGGGGGCGACGCCTCTAAGTTTGGACTCACCTCCAGCGAACTGCTGCAGGCTCTTTCTATTCTTGATGCCAAAGGCTTACACGACTCGCTTCGCCTCATACACTTCCATATAGGCAGCCAAATCACTAAGATACGCCGCATACAAACGGCCTTGCGCGAGGCAGCACAGTTCTATGTGCAGCTGCATAAGATGGGTTACAATGTCGATTTTGTTGACTGCGGTGGCGGACTGGGTGTCGACTATGACGGCACACGCTCGTCGAACAGCGAGAGCTCGGTCAACTATTCTATACAAGAGTATGTGAACGACTGTATCTATACCTTCGTCGATGCCGCTGATAAAAACGATATTCCACATCCAAACCTCATCACTGAGAGCGGACGCTCGCTGTCGGCACACCACTCGGTGCTCGTTATCGACGTGCTCGAAACGGCTTCGCTGCCCGAAATGCGCGAAGAGTTTGAACCTAACGACACCGACCACCAACTGGTAAAAGACCTCTACGAGATTTGGGACCACCTGAACCAGCGCACCATGTTGGAAGACTGGCACGACGCTGAACAGATACGTGAGGAGGCGCTCGACCTCTTCTCGCACGGCATTGTCGACCTGCGCACACGTGCCGAGATTGAAAGTATGTACTGGAGCGTATGCCGCGAGGTGAACAACCTGGCTAAGCAGATGAAACATAGTCCTGATGAACTGAAGGGCCTTGACAAACTGCTGGCCGACAAGTATTTCTGCAACTTCTCGCTCTTCCAGTCGTTGCCCGACTCGTGGGCCATTGACCAACTGTTCCCCATCATCCCGCTGCAGCGCCTGAACGAGCGCCCTACACGCAATTGCACCATACAAGACATTACGTGCGACTCGGATGGCAAAATTGCCAACTTTGTTACCAATCGTAACATCTCGCACTGTCTGCCCGTACATGCGCTGAAGAAAGACGAACCTTATTATCTGGGCGTGTTCCTTGTGGGCGCTTATCAAGAGATATTGGGCGATATGCACAACCTCTTCGGCGATACTAACGCCGTGCACATCAGCGTGAAAGACAACCACTACCACATCGATCAGATATTTGATGGCGAAACTGTGGAAGAGGTGCTCGACTATGTGCAGTATAACCCCAAGAAGCTGGTGCGACAGCTCGAGATATGGGTAACAAAGAGTGTGAAAGAAGGCAAAATATCACTTGAAGAGGGCAAAGAGTTCTTGAGCAACTACCGCTCAGGCCTTTACGGATACACCTATCTTGAGTAAGGCTTATAATCTTATAAGACCTATAAGTCCCATAAGACTTATAAGACCCATAGGTCCTATAAGCCCTATAAGCCCCATTTAAAAAGCTTTAAATAACAATGGCAAACAATATAAACACACAAAAGCTGCCTGCTTTAACCCTCATCAAAGTAGGCGGAGCCGTGGTTGAAGACGAGGCACAGCTGCAACGTCTGCTTACCGACTTTGCCCACATCCCTGGCCATAAGGTGCTGGTGCATGGGGGCGGACGCCGCGCTACCAAGGTGGCGGCTGCCTTGGGCATTGAGAGCAAAATGGTGAACGGCCGTCGCATTACTGACGAGCACATGCTCGAGGTGGTGACCATGGTGTATGGCGGACTGGTAAACAAACAGCTTGTGGCACGGCTGCAGGCGCTGGGCATCAATGCGCTGGGCCTGACGGGTGCCGACATGAATGTGATGCACTCGCACCGCCGACCCATCAAAGATGGCATTGACTATGGCTTTGTGGGCGATGTTGACCATGCCGATGGACGTATGTTGGCCACCCTCATTGCCGAGGGCGTAACGCCTGTTATGGCACCGCTCACACACGATGGCGATGGCCATATGCTGAACACCAATGCCGACACCATTGCTGCCGAAACGGCGAAGGCCTTGGCTCCTTACTTTGATGTTACGCTGGTTTATTGTTTTGAGAAGCCGGGCGTGCTGGCCAATGCCGACGACGATGCCAGCGTTATCCCACATATCAACCGCGATGCCTTTGAACGTCTTACGGCCGATGGCACCATTGCTGGTGGCATGATACCGAAGATTGAGAACGCCCTCACTGCTGTGGAAAAGGGCGTAAAGCAGGTGCGCATCACCCGTGCCGATAGTTTGGGCAGCCCCAACAGTGGCACGGTTGTTATGATATAATACTGTTAACACAAGTTAAAAAGCGGAGACGTTCTGTAACCTTTCCGCTCAAAAACCGTCATTCTTATACAGAGAGCAATGAAGAAAGTGAGTTTTCGCAATGATGTATTGCCGCTGAAAGACATCCTTTATCGCTTGGCCCTGCGCATCACGCTCGACAGTGCTGAAGCCGAGGACATCGTGCAAGACACACTCATTCGCATCTGGAACCGCCGCGAACAATGGGACGAGATAGAAAATATTGAGGCCTTCGCGCTCACCATTTGCCGAAACTTAGCTCTCGACCGCGCTGAGAAACAAGAAAACAACCATCTTGAGCTCGACGAGCAACGCATGGAGCGCCCCGACCAAGCACCTACACCCCTCGACCATGCTCAGCAACACGACCGCATAAAGCTGGTGCGACAGTTGGTTGACAGCCTACCCGAAAAGCAACGCTCCTGTGTGCAGCTTCGCGATTTTGAGGGCAAACCCTACAAAGAAATTGCCGACATACTGGGCATCACCGAGCAACAGGTTAAGGTAAACATCTTTCGTGCGCGGCAAACCATCAAACAACGTTTTAAACAGATTGACGATTATGGACTATAAGTATATAACACAACTTCTGGATCGCTACTGGGCGGCCGAGACCTCAATAGAGGAAGAACGCATCTTACGCGCCTTCTTCAGCCAGACCGAGGTGCCAGAAGAGCTGAAGCAATACCGCAGTCTGTTCGTTTATGAGCAGCAAGAGCCTATGGCCGACCGTCTGGGTGCCGACTTCGACAGTCGGTTTGCCGACCTGCTCGACGACGAGGCTCCCGTACGGGCTCAGCGCGTAACCTTGCGCGTGCGCCTCGCCCCCCTGTTCAAGGCTGCCGCTGTGGTGGCCATCATCCTCACCTTGGGCAACGCTGCACAACACTCGTTCAACGATGGTAGCGAAGCGCCCACCGCTGGTTATAGTACAACGTTGCATGGCGGAAAGTCGGTAGCAGCATTGGTCGATAGTGCTACCATCGACACACTGCAAAAGAGTAGCAGCGTTACTTTGCCGCTTCCTGCCGAGGGTGTGAACATCTTAAAGTAGATATATTTCTATGCTTTCTCTATAAATTAAATCATGTTTAGTAAAACAACTTCGAAGCTGTGAAGTTTCACCTCTCTCAAATTTTTCATAACATACTAACGTAAAACGGCCGCGCTTACATCGTAAGCTCGGCCGTTTGATTTGTAGAGGGTGTGTCAAAATAGAAGTTAAAAGAAGTTTGGGCTTCGCCCGAAGTTAACAGAAGTTAGCGGACATATGTATAAATTGCTGAAAATAAAGCATTTGTCTGTTAACTTCCATCCATCGTAGATGGATTAACTTCTTCTTAACTTCCTCTAACTCCTATTTTGACACACCCTCATTATTTTTTATTCGCTAAACGTTACACAAGAGGGCACCGATGTCAATGGCTTTTGGGCAAACGGGCAACCCATGAAAATCATGTAGATGTCGTCGGGTATGCCTCTATGCTCTGCACTGATGGTTGCCTTTCTCAGGTTCTTGCAGTTTTTGAAAGCTTCGTTCTCTACCTGCACGCTTGCTGGCAGCGATACAGATGTAAGGCCGTTGCAGCCCTCGAAGGCGTTAGAGTCGATAAGTTTCAGGTTGGTTGTCATAGGAACCTCTGTCAGAGCTGTATTCTTGAAGGCGTTCAGTCCAATGGTCGTTACCGACTGCGGGAGGTCGATGTGTGCAAGCGCCTTGCAGTCTTCAAAGGTTCCGGTGTCTATCTTGTCGATGTTTTGTGGCAGCGTAACCTTTGTTAGCGACCGGCAGCCCTTGAACAGGCTGTTCTCCAGCTTCTCAAGACGTGCGGGCAACTTGATTTCTGTCAGTCCTGTACACATTACAAAGCAGCTGAGTCCGATGGTTTTCACGCTGTTGGGCACGCTGATCGTTTTGAGTGTAGGAATGTTGCTGAAGGCTCGCTTGCCAATATTCGTCACTGTTGCAGGAATGTTAATCTCTGAAATGGAGGAACTCATAAAAGCATTGTCACCAATCGATTTCAGCCCCATCGGCAGCGTCACGCTCTTTACCTTCTTACCGTAGAAGGCCGATCCTCCAATCTCGGTCACCCTGTACATGTGGCCGCCAAAGCGTATGGATGAGGGCACCGTGTAGTCTTTGCCTGCCGACTCGTCGTCCATCTCTATCAGCTTGGCGGTTCTTTCGCTGGGGTTCACTTCAAACCACATCTCGTCGACGAGCATCCTGTTGTCGTAAGCCGAATTGCCATCATACACGGTCACTGTTACCTCTTTTGTGGTGCGGTTTATGCTTTTGAGATATGTTACCGTCTCTGGTTTCAGCGAGGGGTAAAGGGCCGAATAGTCTGACTGCATGGCGCGTTTGAACGCCCCGCTCTCCAACACTTCTGGCATCTCGTCCGTGCTGCCGTTGAGGTATCTCACGGCGTTGTCAAGCGCCCTTGTGCGTTCGCCCATCTCCCTGCTGTTTTCCTCGCGACGTACAAGAACGGGTGAGCAAACGTCTGACGAATGTTTCTTCACAAAGTTGTCTAACATGTTTACTTCAGCCACGAGGCTGGCATTGTCCATGTCGTGAATGAAGGGGAGCGCCCTGTACCAGCTGTCTTGCTTAGAGCAGGTAGGAGGCAGTGGTGAACGTGCGTTTTTGCGTCCGCCCAATGTCGACGGGCCAAGACCACGGCAGAGCTTTATGGTTATTTCCTTCTTTTTAGAGCTTAGCGTTACGCCTCCGTTGTTTTCCGTTGAGCTGCCAGCTTGCGTTCTTGTGCGTCGTGTGCTTGCGCCACTTGTTCTGTTGCGCACCTTGCTTTCCACGCGGTTTCGGGTTCTCGAAGCAGCACCTTCTGTTTCCTCCACCGTGTTTACCACTTCTTTCACAGGGTCGGGCATAGCTTGTTTTACAAGTTTTGCGCCTTTATTCTTCAACTTATTCAGAAATCCTTGCGCAGGAGCCTGTGTGGTACCCATTGTCAAGCATAAAGTTGATAACAGAAATAATTGTTTAACATTCATAGTCATCTTGTTGGTTATACGTCAGTTGTTGATTATTTAGGTTGCAAATATACAAAATATATTTAGATAAGGTTTTGTTCTCCTCTCATTTTCTGAAAAACGAGAGGAGAACTTCCAAATTGATGGTATCCTCTACCAGCGCATAGATTACACTTGCCAGGGTGGCTCAGACAAATGTACCCTTTCGGGTGTAAATATAATGAAAATGTCTTATATTGCACCCGAAAGGGTATAATTGTTTTATTGTCTCTCAGAGGTCAACGCTTGTTTGTTCACTGTTGTTTGTTTTATTTAAGCAACACCATGCGCTTAATGACCAATCGTTTATATTGTTTTTTGAAGTCGTCGGGAAGGAATGATTGGTCAATGAGGTCGAGCCACTTGATGAGCGCCTTGCGAAATTTCTTTGCAATGTTTTCTACCACCTTCTCATTGATGCCCGATCCAAGAAGAGCCTTCTCAAAGTCGTGGCGTGCCAGTCGGCTTTTCTTACCGTTCAATGTCAGTGCCAGTTCTTCTTTATCTTCAGGCATGACGATGGCTGTTGATAAGAGGTCGTAGGCGGGTGTGAGACAATGCCCCAGCGCGGTATGGTATAGCGAGAAGTTTTTAAGGTGCATGTCGGCATTGCCCGTAATCCATGAAAATACCACTACCTCCCAAAAGTTGACGAGGTCAAGTTGTGGCATGGCCGAATATTTTTTTATCAGCTTGGCAACCTGTTCGTATGAACCTTTATATTTATATTCGGTCAGACGTTCAGACAGTTGGCACATATCCTCCATAGCAATTTTTCGGCCATCGTCTTCGCGGTCAATGCGTCGGGTGATGTAGCACAGTTCGCCATCAGCAAATCGAATGAGCGAGTGGGGTACAACGGCAATCTTTGCTGCTTCGGCCATGTGCATGGTGAGGTCTTCCAGCTCGGGCAGCGATCGGTAAACCTCGGTTTGAGGTTTAAGGATAAATCGTCCCCACAGTCCTACGATCGTAAAGCGTGCGGGCTCGTTTCGTCCGCCTGGGTTGATGTCGAGCGACAGTTTGGCTTGCACACCTGTGAGTGTGGTTTGTGCCCGTATCACTTGTTTTGCCAGGTCGGCAATCTCGGCACGGGTGTAGGGCAACATAGGTGCGTCTTTCTTTCCGAATAGTTTTCGTGCACAGGCCGGATGAAAGTCGGTTTGCCCTGGTTTTAGGGGCTTATAGCAGTATAGACATTTCTCCATAGTGATAGCTCCTTTATTAGGATTGTTCGACATGATCAGGTATTACACTCACGGCACCGATACAGTCTTTGCAGCACGCCAGCAATAACGACATACGGTCGCGTTGGTTTATTTTCCAGCTGCGCTCGGCAATGTCCAGTAGCCATCCTTCAGGAATAAGTCCGTCGAAGAACGGAAATAACACCTTGTCAGTATAAGGTTCTTCGCGTAAGGGTAGGGTGAGGCTAATGGCTTCGGCCCCGTCGTGCTGAAGATATTGGGCGTCGTATGCAAAGGTGAACCCATTTTCATCTTCTGTCAGTAAGCCCGCATAGCAGTCATACATATATATTCTTGCTCTTTTCATCTTGTGTATAGGGGTATGTTGATAAAATACTACTGCATGGTAGCAACCTTTTTATGGCAACATGGTGGTGGGAACAGCTCCCACCTCATGGCCAAACAGCGCCAGCACTTGGTTTATCTTGTCCATGCGCAGGGTTTGCTTGCCTTGTTCCAGTTCGCGTATGAAGCGTAGCCCCACGCCTGACTTTTCTGCCAAATCAATCTGGGTTAGGTTGAGCTGTTTGCGGCGCTCCTTTACAAAGTCAGATAATGATGTGTCCATACTTTACTTTTCTATGATGATTATTATTGTTCAATGTGTTATTACGGATTGATGTGATTATACCCTTTCGGGTGCAAATATAATGAAAATATCTTATATTGCACCCGAAAGGGTATATTTTTTCTTATTGCTTACATCTCTTTTCTCTTTTATAGATACGTTACACAACAAAACAGCCGTTATCGCGTTTTATAGGTGATAACGATTATAATTCGTCATTCATCAATCATCAATCATCATGCGTATCATACAGAACACGTGTTATGATGAATAGGTTTTTAAAATAGATTGATCATTAAAGATTAACCAGTTATGCTGTTGCCACATTATTTTGAAGGAAAGATAGAGGCGGGATGCGACGAGGCGGGCCGAGGCTGTTTGGCAGGTAGCGTGTATGCCGCCGCCGTGATATTGCCTAAGGGTTACGACAACCCCTTGCTGAACGACTCGAAGCAGCTGACCGAGAAGCGACGCTATGCCTTGCGCGACACTATTGTGCGCGATGCTGTGGCGTGGGCCATAGGCATTGTTACGCCTGAAGAGATTGATAAGATAAACATCTTGAACGCCAGCTTCTTAGCCATGCACCGCGCCCTCGACCAACTGACGGTGCGCCCCGAAGCCATCATTGTTGATGGCAACCGCTTTACGCCTTACCACGATGTGCCCTATGCCACTATCGTGAAGGGCGATGGCAAGTATCAGGCCATTGCGGCGGCCAGCATCTTGGCCAAAACCTTCCGCGACGATTATATGGACCGCCTGGCCATTGAATATCCTTACTACGACTGGCAAAAGAACAAGGGATATCCCACCCGTGCCCACCGTGAGGGCATACGCTTGCACGGCATCACACCCTATCATCGCAAGTCGTATAACCTGTTGGGCAGTGAGCCTATGCTGCCGTTTGATGATTAATTCATAATTCATAATGGGGCTTCGCCTTTTGTAATTCATAATTCATAATGGGGCTTTGCCTTTTGTAATTCATAATTCATAATGGGGCTTTGCCTTCTGATTTCTGTCGTTTATGCGAAATGGCAAATATGGTAAAGAGCTGGAACTGATACTGCTGCTTACCGAAAACCGAAACTATACCGCGCAGGAGATAGCCGACCGTTTAGGCATCACCCGTCGCAACCTATATAATTATTTTGAGTATCTACGTTTCAGCGGCTTCAAACTGCTGAAGCAAGGCATCACCTATCGTCTTGACCGCTCGGCCTCATTCTTCCGCAAGTTGCACGAAAATATGGCCATCAGTCGAGACGAGGCCGTGTATATGTTGCGCCAGTTGCAAGAGGCCGACGTGCACGACCACTATGCCCAGAGCATACGCCAGAAGCTGGTGCGACAATATAATGTGGCCGATGTGCGCCAACCCGAGGTGCTGACGCAGATAAACCACAACGCGGCGGTGCTGAAAGAGGCTATGGGCCGACGTTGTATGTGTACGTTGCAGGCCTACTCGTCGCCGCACAGCCACACGGTGAGCGACCGCATTGTCGAGCCTTTCCTCTTCCTGAACGGTGGCCTCGACATACGCTGTCACGAGATACGGTCGCACACGAACAAAACCTTTAAGTTGGCGCGCATAGGCAATGTGCAGCTGATGGATGTGCCATGGATAGCCGAGAAAGAGCACAAACAGGTGTTTACCGACATCTTCATGTTCAGCGGCGAGCAGCGCCTGCACGTGTCGATGCGCATGGGGCAGCTGGCCCGCAACCTGTTGATAGAAGAGTATCCTGCTGCCGAGCCCTACGTGTCGGTAGTGGCTGATGCTGCAACGCCCTGTTGGCACTTCGAGGCCGACATGGCCAGCTATCTGGGCATAGGCCGTTTTGTGCTGGGCCTGTATCGCGACATTGAGGTGCTGGGCGACGAAGCCTTTGTGAGCTATATTCGTGGCGAGGTGGCCGCCATGCAGACAACGAAAAATATATAACCCATAGCCATTATTCCAATTATTTTTAGTAAGTTTGCATGTCACTCTTTGACACAATAAGATAATGGCAGACAATTTTGATATAAGACAAGAACAGACGATGAGCGGCGAGCGCGACTTTGAAAACGCGTTGCGCCCCCTACGCTTCGACGACTTTAGCGGACAGCAAAAGGTGGTAGAAAACCTTGAGGTGTTTGTTGAGGCCGCCAAATATCGTGGCGAGCCCCTTGACCACACCTTGCTGCACGGCCCTCCAGGATTGGGTAAAACCACGCTGAGCAACATTATTGCCAACGAGCTGGGCGTGGGCTTTAAGCTCACCAGTGGCCCCGTGCTCGACAAGCCTGGCGACCTGGCAGGCATCCTTACCTCGCTCGAGCCACGCGACGTACTGTTCATCGACGAGATACACCGCCTTTCGCCCGTAGTAGAAGAGTATCTCTACTCGGCCATGGAAGATTATCGTATCGATATTATGATTGACAAAGGCCCGTCGGCCCGCTCAATACAAATCGACCTCAACCCCTTCACGCTGGTGGGTGCCACCACACGTAGCGGCCTGCTCACCGCTCCATTGCGCGCACGCTTTGGCATCAACCTGCACCTCGAATATTACGACCCCGACACGCTGATGCGCATCATACGCCGTTCGGCCGCCATCCTGAAGGTGCCCATCGACGACGATGCCGCCATCGAGATAGCACGCCGCAGCCGTGGCACGCCTCGTATTGCCAACGCCTTGTTGCGCCGTGTGCGCGACTTTGCACAGGTGCGTGGCAGCGGACGCATCGACCATAAGATAGCCTCGGTGTCGCTCTCGGCACTGAATATTGACCAGTATGGCCTTGACGAGATTGACAACAAAATATTGCTTACCATCATCGACAAGTTTCGTGGAGGCCCCGTGGGCGTGAGCACCATTGCCACGGCCATAGGCGAAGATGCGGGCACCGTTGAAGAGGTGTATGAGCCTTACCTCATCATGGAGGGCTTTATCAAGCGCACACCACGCGGACGTATGGTTACGCCGCTGGCCTACGAGCATCTGGGCCGCAATATATATGAAAGCAATGTGGGGCAGCCCGACCTCTTTGGGTAAGTCTGCCTTCACACTATCAATAAGATAAACAAATATATTTGTTATGGAAATGAAAGTTACGCCCGTTCTTCTGCTTACGGGCTATTTGGGAAGCGGAAAGACAACACTGCTAAACCGTATATTGGCTAACGAGAAAGGCATACGCTTTGCCGTGATCGTAAACGACATTGGCGAGGTAAACATCGATGCCGACCTTATTGAGAAGGGGGGCATTGTGGGCGAAGGCGACGACAGCCTTGTGCCCCTGCAGAACGGATGCATTTGCTGCACCCTGAAGATGGACCTCGTGCAGCAGCTCAGCGACCTGGTGTCGCAACAGCGTTTCGACTATATTGTGATTGAGGCCAGCGGCATTTGCGAGCCCGCCCCCATAGCACAAACCATTAGCGTGTATCCGCAAATGTATCCTAACCTTGCCATCAAGGGCGTGGCTAAGCTCGACGCCATTGTGACGGTGTGCGACGCATTGCGCCTGCGCGACGAGTTTGCCGAGGGTAACGACCTCGTGCGCCAAGATATTGGCGAAGACGACCTGGCCAGCCTCGTGATACAACAGGTTGAGTTCTGTAATAAGATATTGCTGAACAAGGCTTCGATGGTTACCCCCGACGAGTTGGCACGCATCACCGCCATCTTGCACGAGATACAGCCGCACGCCGACATTGTGCCTTGCGACTTCTGCGACATCGACCTCAATACCCTTATCAACACCCGCACCTTCAACTTTGATAAGGTGGCCACCTCGGCACGATGGATTGAGGCCGTAGAGGGAGAAGAGTTTGACGACCATGATGACGACCATGATGACGACCATGATGAGCATGACGAAGATGAGCATCATCACGAGCATGACCATGATGATCATGATGAACATGATGACGACCATCATGGCCATCACCATCACCACCATCATCACGGATTGGAGAATGAAGAGTCGGGCGAGGCTTTAGAGTATGGCATCAGCACCTTTGTGTGGAAACGTCGTAAACCGCTCGACATGAACAAGTTCGACTATATTGTAGCCAAGAAGTGGCCCAAGAGTGTGGTGCGTTGCAAAGGCTTGTGCTACTTTAAGGGCGAAGAAGACTTCTGCTATGTGTTTGAACAGGCTGGCAAGCAGGTGCAAATGCGCAATGCTGGACAGTGGTATGCCACCATGCCCGCTGATGAGCTCGAGAAGTTTAAACAGCAAAACCCCGCCATCCTACGCGACTGGGACGACCAGTATGGCGACCGTATGCAAAAGCTGGTGTTCATAGGACAGCACATGGATCGTGAACAAATAGAGAAAGACCTTGACTATTGCTTAGTATAAAAGCATAAATAAATGATATATACATAAGCGCCCTACATAGGTAAAAGTAACAACGCTTTTACTTAGGTAGGGCGCTTATTATTTTTTTTGCATATAATTGGCTAACAAAAAAATAATTGCTATATTTGCAAATTGATTGATGGAGGGGCATTTACACGCTCTTGCATGATGATACATTCTCTTCCTAAACCATAATGATGAAGACCCCCAAACACCTACTGCCTCAACAGATAGGATACATACATTAGAACCACAACATGATACATCTTGCGCGTCGGCTGACGCTTCTCTTGCTTCTTCTTTTTACCGCGACAACCCTTGTTACGGCCCATAGCAGTGTGCTGGAAAAAGATTTTCGGCAGCTTGATGCTGCTATCGCTAAACGCGACCAATATATAAAGAAGCGACAAGCCGAGATAAACGCCGCAAAGATGGCGTTGGGCGAATATACTTCTTATGATGCCTTGTTTAAGTATAACCAACGCTTGTTTAACGAATACATGAAGTTTAATTCCGACTCAGCACTCGCCTATGCCAAGCGTTGTATGAGGGTGGCAAGCAGTGGCCGAATGACCCAGCAACTGGCCCTGGCACGTTGCATGAACATCATGGCACTGGTGTCGCGTGGCGACCGCGCGAAAGCTGCCGACAGCCTCAATGCGATGGGGCCCATATCGCAATATAGGGGTATCGTGCGCGAAAACTTGGCCTTGGCACATCTCGAGTATAATGCACGCTATGTGGCGCGCTTCACCGACATGGGGCTCTTGGTGCGTTCATCAGTTGCTGACAGCTTGTGGAAACCCTATCTGCAATATTTACCGCGCAATGGTTGGCAAGCATGCTATTATGCGGCCCAGTTTACGCGCGACGCGTCGTTGATACCACAGCTGCAGCGCTTCTTGCTGCAATTGAAACGTCCCTCACCACAGACGGCTATGTTAGGCATTGCTCTGTCGTGCTGCTTAGCCGAAAAGAAAGAAGGCGAGGAGGCATGCCACTATCTCATACAGTCGGCCTTAGACGATGTGCAGTGCTGCATTCATGATGCCGCCTCGCTGCTGTACGTCTTGCGCCAGCCCTATCTCGACAAGGCCAGCCGCCGTGCCGCCGTCTATGCCCGTGTGTGTAGCGAAAACATTAACACGTATAAAGACTCGGCGCGCAGCCTGATGATGGTGCGCATACACTCGTCGATAGCCGAGGGCTATGAACGAAAAATGGAAATTACCAATGGCTTGCTGCTCGCCGTTATTGTGCTGCTGATAGGTGCGGTGCTTACGGCCTTAGGCATGGTGTGGAGCATACGCAAACGCGACCGTAAACAAAAGCGTATGTTGGTGGCCATGAAGGGCATGAACAACCAGCTGCGCGAGATGATTAACAATGAAAAAGCCATGCAAGAGCAGTTGCGCGAGAGCAACCAGCGCCTGTCTGAAGAAATAGAGCAGCGCAACCGCAACTTTATGGATGTGTATATGTTGGTAACAAAATATATCAACGACGTGAAGGCGTTTAACAAGGTGGTGTTCAACCTTATCACAGCAGGAAAAGTGGATAAGGCACGCCGCGAACTGGCGGCAGGTGGCAATACTGATAAGTATCTCACCGACTTCTACCACCACTTCGATGTAGCTTTCCTTTCAAGCCACCCCGACTTTTTAGAGCGGCTGAACACCCTGATGTTGCCCGAATGTCAGCAACAACTGGCTGCCCCACAAACCTTTACACCAGAACAGCGCATCTATGCCTTGGTAAGCATCGGCATTACCGATGTGCCCAGCATAGCGGCCTTCTTGCATTATTCAATACAAACGGTGTATAACTATCGCCAGCGCATGAGCCGTGGTGCACGCCTGCAAGCGCGCCAGTTGGCCGAGGCGGTAGCGCAGTTTTATCACTCAGAGGGCGATGCCTCGATGCCGGCTTCAGAGGCTATCAGCTGAGCGGCATCGCACAGCTGCTGGTAAAAGTCTTCGCCAAAGCGGCGCACCAGGGGGTCGCGCAGGAAACGATATACGGGCAAGCGCAGCTCGTTTCCTTTTTTAACAGCATCGTGGCACACGTCCCAACGGTTATAGTTGAGGGCCACCATGCCGTTTGACAACTTCTTTTCGCGAATGGGGTAGAGGGCACAGCTGATGGGCTTGCAGAAGGCTGTCTTGCCCGCACGCCAGGCACGCTCAAGGGCACACAGGCAGCATCCCTTTTCGTAACAAGTAAACACACAGTCTTTTCCGCCCACAATGCTGGTCACCAGGTCGCCATCGCGGTCGGTGTAGGCCACGCCTTGCTTATCAATCACGGCTTGTGCCGTGGCCGACAGGTCGTCCCACACGGTGTCGATGGCATCTTCTATGCCCGCAATCTCGTCGATGGTGACGGGAGCGCCCGCATCGCCTTCAACACAGCAAATGCCCTTGCAGGCGTCAAGGTCGCAACAAAAATATTCGGTAAAGATGTCGGTCGATACCAACACGTTGTCTATCTCAATAATCATAATGTTTGTATTTTTTTATGCGTTACCAGTTGATGGGCGCTATACCATGTTCGGCCAGATAGCGGTTGCACTGCGAAAAGTGGTGGTTGCCAAACCATCCGCCACGGTTGGCCGAAAGGGGTGAGGGGTGTACCGACTGCAACACGAGGTGCTTTTGGGTATCGATAAGCCCTGCCTTCGACCGCGCATAGCCACCCCACAAGATGAACACCAGGTGCTCGCGACCCGCGTTCAGGGCGCGTATGGCGGCATCGGTAAACTGCTCCCAGCCCTTGCGTTGGTGGCTGGCGGCCTGATGGGCACGCACCGTGAGGGTGGCGTTTAGCAGCAACACACCCTGCTCGGCCCAGCGCGTAAGGTTGCCCGAGGTGGGCATGGGGGTGCCCAGGTCGTTGTTTATCTCCTTAAAAATGTTGATGAGCGATGGCGGAAAGGGCACACCATCGTTTACCGAGAAGCTTAGCCCCTGTGCCTGTCCGGGCTCGTGATAGGGGTCTTGACCTATAATCACCACCTTTACCTTGCTGAAGGGGCATAGGTTGAAGGCGTTGAAGATGAGGTGGCCAGGAGGGTAGCAGGTGGTGTGGCTATACTCGTCGCGCACAAACTGGGTGAGCTGTGCAAAGTAAGGCATGGCAAACTGGGGTGCCAGCTGCGCTTTCCACGTGGGTTCTATCTTTACATCCATCGTTGTATGTTTTCTTTTTCTTTTTGGGTTTAGCCTGTAGGGTGGCACAAAGATAGTAAAAAAAAGGCGATTATTGTGGGTCGTATGAATAGAAAGTAGTAATTTTGCAGAAAACGAAACAGGGTGCTACCCTTTCATAAAAGCATAATAAGCGATTAATAAAAGCATAATAAGCTATGGCAACAGCAATATTTGTAGGCAGCTTCGACCCCTTTACCATCGGGCATCAGTCGGTGGTTGACCGCGCCTTGCCTCTTTTCGACCGACTGGTGATAGGTGTAGGCGTGAACGAGCGCAAGCAGTGTATGTTTACGGCCGAACAACGAGTTGAGGCCATACGCCAGCTATATGCTCACGATGCCCGCGTGGTGGTTGACAGCTATACCGACCTTACCATCTCGTTTGCACACCGCCATCAGGCTGCCTTTGTGGTAAAGGGGGTGCGCAATGTGCGCGACTTTGAGTATGAACGCGAACAGGCCGACATCAACCGTCGCCTGTCAGGGCTTGAAACCATACTGCTGTATGCCGAGCCTGGGCTTGATAGCATTAGTTCGTCGATGGTGCGCGAGCTGGCTCACTTTGGACAAGATGTGTCGGCGTTTATCCCCAAACCGCCTATCGATGCCTGTAAGCCGACCGAAGAAAAATAAATAGATAAGCAATGCCAAAACATATACAATTATGATAACATATAACGTAGAGGGCGTGAAGATGCCCAAGATAAAGAAACGCGAAACCACTGCATGGATAAGAGCTGTGGCTAAAAGCTATGGCCGCCGTGTGGGCGAGGTGGGATATATGTTTGTAAACGATGATAAGATATTAGAGGTGAACCGCGAATATCTGGGACACGACTATTATACCGATGTGATAACCTTCGATTATGACGAAGATGATGTGGTGAGCGGCGATGTGGTAATCTCGCTCGACACCGTGGCATCAAACGCTCAACTGTTTAATAAAACCTATGAAGAGGAGCTGTATCGCGTCATCATACACGGCATTTTGCACCTGTGTGGCATCAACGACAAAGGCCCCGGCGAGCGCGAACAAATGGAGGCTGCCGAGAATAAGGCCTTGGCGTTGAGACAACAACTGCTGGAACAGAAGGGCTGAAGCGGCTTATTTTAGCAACGCCTTCAGCTCGTCAAGGCTATTGGCCACCTCAATCATGTTGTGCCAATTGCCACGTATCATGCCCTTGCGGTCGAGGTCGTCCATAAGGGCAATGAGGGCGTTCCAAAAGCCTTTCATGTTATACAAGAAAACCTTTTTCGAGTGGTAGCCAATACATTTTGAAGCTGCCACACAAAAAATCTCGTCGAGCGAACCTACACCGCCCGGCAGGGCTACCACAGCGTCGCACTGATCAATCATCAGACTCTTGCGGTCGGCAAGGTTGTCGGTGGGGAAGTGTACGTCAATATAGTCGCTCATGCGGCCGCCCTTCTCTACCAGCGAGGGCACCACGCCTATCACGCGTCCGCCACCATCATGCACGGCCTTGGCCACACAGTTCATCAAGCCTTGGTTGGTGCCGCCAAAAATAAGGTCGTGGTGGTTCTCGGCCATCCAGCGGCCTAACGCTTCTGTCATCTCGAAAAAGTCGGGGTCAATGTTTTCATTGGCCGAACAAAATATTGCTATCTTCATTTCTTCAAAAGTTTTATCACGTACAAAGATGTTATTGTATGTAATGAGACATGTCTTATTGCATACAAAGTGACATTTTATTGCATACAAAGATACGGCTTTTTATTTAAAACAGCTCAGATATTATTGTTGTGTTTTTAACAATTTAATAATATATTATTGCGAGTAT
>ENA-ORSO01000483-ORSO01000483.1-human-gut-metagenome-genome-assembly--contig:-NODE-483-length-34541-cov-19.477817_pt1 | contig 34541 bp, 27 predicted proteins | sample MGYA00241902_ERZ509168 | MGnify/ENA primary metagenome ERZ509168 (study PRJEB26280, sample SAMEA2338806) | human gut metagenome | biome: human gut; feature: human-associated habitat; material: faeces... | reverse complement strand
TGCATGTGTTAAGCCTGTAGCTAGCGTTCATCCTGAGCCAGGATCAAACTCTCCACTGTAAAATATTTTCTATTTACTAATACCCTATATATAATATAAGGTGTAGCGAATTGTCTCTGTATTCAAGATGAGTATCCTTATTATCGAAGCAAATTGACTGGTTTTCTTTTTACCCAAACATTTCTGTTAACAGTAACAGCAATGCTTGCTTCTTGTACTACTTCTCTGTCTTTATGTAAATCTTTTTCAAAGAACTCTTTCTTTTTACTCTCAACTACTTACAACTATCTTAGCGTTTGCTTTAGATATCGTTCGTTCTTGAAAGCGGATGCAAAGGTATAGCTTTTTTTGATACCATGCAAGACTTTTGTAAAGAAAAATGCAATATTTATGCAGATTTTAACACTTGTTTACATAACATGCAGCCTTTTGTGGGCGCACACATTGTTTTTATTACGCGCGAGCGTGAGGGATGAAGGATGATAAGACTAATGGGACTAATAAGACTGATAGGATTGAAGAGACTGATAGGGCTGAGGAAACTGATAGGGTTGATATATGCCACATAAAGCACTGGCATAGTTATTGCTTAAAGGAAATTAACATCAATGATGTTGCTTATTCGCAAATAAATATCTATATTTGCAGATAAGAACAACAAACTTACAGGCCTTCAATACATTATAATATATTTGTAACAACAAACATATAAAATGTATAAGGATGTAAGAAGCACTTGACAAGAAATAAACATACAGAAATTTGGCATGCCTACAGCATACTGAAAAAGTACAAATTCTTGTTGACAGCCAGTGGCGAACTTGCGAGACATAAACATATATATAATACAGACAAAAAAGGAAATACATATATAAACTAAAAAAGAAAAGAAAATGAAAGAAAGAGATTATGAGATAATGGAGGGACGCAGTGGTTATTCCTCATTATCATTTCCTACCTTGATGCGCAAGGTATATCTTTGGATGAGCCTTGCACTGGTAATTACAGCCGTTACAGCTTATGGTGTAGGTAGCACCCCCAACCTATTGACGATGGTATGGAGTACGAAATACGTACCTATCATCTTAATCGTGGTACAGTTAGGCTTAGTTATAGGTCTGTCGGCAGCCATTCAAAAGATGTCGTTGATGACTGCTACCGCCCTCTTCACCCTCTACTCTATTGTGACGGGTGTGACCCTATCATCGTTACTGGTAATCTATTCGCCCACCATTCTCACGAAGGTATTCTTGATTACGGCAGGCATGTTTGGCTCAATGGCATTTATTGGCTACACCACAAAGAGCGATCTCACCTCAATAGGCAAGTTTGCTTTCATGGCATTAATCGGTCTGATTATCGCCTCTGTGGTAAATATGTTTTTGCACAGCCCCAGTTTTGATTACATTCTGAGTTACATTGGCGTTGCCATCTTCATTGGCCTGACCGCTTACGACTCACAAAAGATAAAAGAGATGCTGGCCGCTTGCCCCGATGGTGGTGAAGAAGCACAGAAATTAGCCTTGTTAGGATCGCTCACTCTGTACCTTGACTTCATCAACCTTTTCTTGTATCTGTTACGCATTTTTGGCCGCAGTAGAGACTAATTAAGCCCCATAAGAAGGCCTTGACACGAGACGAAAGTTGCTATTTAGCATTCGTTTAGTGTCAAGGCTTTTTTGCATAAATATACAGTATTATACCGCAAATATGCATAAAAAGGGGTTGTTTCTGTATTTTTATGCAGTTTCTGTTGGATATTTATTCATTTTCCTCTACCTTTGCCTCCAGATACTAAAACAATAAAGAGCATGAAAGTGAAACGTGACAGGATAGAAACCCTGAAGATGCTTATCTCAAGTAAAGAGTTAAGTTGTCAAGATGATGTATTGCAAGCATTAGCCGACGAAGGTTTTGCTGTAACACAAGCCACGCTGAGCCGCGACATGAAGCAGCTAAAGGTGGCCAAGGCCGCCAGCATGAACGGCAAATATGTTTATGTATTACCCAACGAAACCATGTATCGCCGTGTGCCCACCACCTCTACCGCTCGTGAGATGCTGAGCACCTCGGGCTACATTTCGCTCAACTATGCTGGCAACATGGCCGTACTGAAGACACGTCCAGGTTATGCCAGCGCTATTGCCTACAATATTGACAATGCACACATTGACAACATTTTAGGAACGATAGCTGGCGACGACACCATCTTCATGGTGGTGCGCGAGGGAGCCAACCATGTATTGTTAAGCGAGACCCTTCGCAAAGTCATCGACGGCATGGGTGGCGAGAAATTCTAAGCAGAAGTATCTACGCCCCCGAGTGGCACTGAGAAAAGCTAACGACAATTAAATATAAGAGATGGAAGAAATAAAAGTGATGGTAGCCGACGCCTCTCACGAGAAATATGTTGACATTATTTTAAAGACGATAGAAGAAGCGGCTAAAGTGCGTGGAACAGGCATTGCCAAGCGCACCCACGAATATCTAGCAACCAAGATGAAAGAAGCCAAGGCCGTGATAGCCCTCAGTGGCGACAAGTTTGCAGGCTTCAGCTACATTGAAACCTGGGGCAACAAGCAATACGTCACCACATCGGGATTAATCGTTCACCCCGATTTTCGCGGTCAAGGTTTAGCCAAGCGCATCAAAGACATGACCTTCACGCTAGCTCGCACCCGTTGGCCGCACGCAAAGATATTCAGTCTTACCAGCGGTGCTGCCGTTATGGCCATGAACACCCAGCTGGGTTATCAGCCCGTAACCTTCGCCGACCTCACCGACGACGAAGCCTTCTGGCGAGGTTGCGAGGGATGCATCAACGTAGATGTATTGAAACGCACGGGCCGAAAATACTGCATCTGCACAGGCATGCTGTACGACCCCGAAGAACATCTGCCCGCAAAGTTGCCCCAAGAGGTTATTGACCGCATCAACAAAATAGACAAAAAAGATAATCATTAAGATAGAAGAGGAGAGAAAAGATATGGCAAAGAAGAAAGTAGTGGTGGCATTTTCAGGAGGTCTCGACACCTCTTACACCGTAATGAAACTGAAGAACGATGGTTACGACGTGTATGCAGCATGCGCTAACACAGGCGGCTTCAGCCTCGAACAGCTGAAGACCAACGAAGAAAACGCCTACAAGTTGGGTGCCAAGGCATACGTTACGCTCGATGTTACACACGAGTATTATGAGAAGTCGCTGAAATACATGATTTTCGGAAACGTGTTGCGCAACAACTGCTACCCCATCTCAGTATCGTCAGAGCGCATCTTCCAGGCCATTGCCATTGCGCGCTATGCCAAAGAGATAGGTGCCGACGCCATTGCCCACGGCTCAACAGGAGCAGGCAACGACCAGATACGTTTCGACATGACCTTCCTGGTGATGGCGCCTGGCGTTGAGATTATCACCCTTACACGCGACAAAGCCCTTTCACGTAAAGAAGAGGTCGACTACCTGAACGAGCACGGTTTCTTTGCCGACTTCACCAAACTAAAATATTCGTACAACGTAGGCATCTGGGGCACCAGCATCTGCGGTGGCGAAATTCTCGACCCCACACAGGGCCTGCCCGAAGAGGCTTACCTCAAGCACGTTACCGCCACCGACGAAGAAGCCGAACTGAAGATCACCTTCGAGAAGGGCGAGATTGTGGCTGTAAATGGCGAGAAATTTGACGACAAGATTGCCGCCATACAGAAGATAGAAGAGATTGGTGCTTCTTACGCCATTGGTCGCGACTGCAATGTGGGCGACACCATCATCGGCATCAAAGGTCGCGTAGGCTTCGAGGCCGCTGCCCCAAAACTTATCATCGAGGCTCACCGTCTGTTAGAGAAGAGCACACTGAGCAAGTGGCAACAGTATTGGAAAGACCAGGTGGCCAACTGGTACGGCATGTTCTTGCATGAGAGTCAGTATCTTGAGCCTGTGATGCCCGATATTGAGGCCATGCTCACCTCGTCGCAGCGCCACGTCAACGGCACCGCTATCTTGAAGCTTCGCCCCTACTCGTTCCAGACCGTAGGCATCGACTCGGCCGACGACCTCACAAAGAGCAAACTTGGCGAATATGGCGAGATGCAGCACGGCTGGACTGCCGACGATGCCAAGGGCTTCATCAAGGTTTCTTCTACCCCGCTGCGTGTTTACTACGGCATGCACCCTGAGGAGGAAAGGTAATTATAAGTTAAGGACGAAGAGCAAAACGTTTGTCATTATGAAAAAGCTATATCTATCTGATACAGACAAGAAGATAGGCGGTGTGTGCGGTGGTTTGGCTCATTATTTCGATATCGACCCCATCATCATACGCATTCTTTGGTTTATTGCCGCTTTCATCTACGGCATAGGCATCATTCCCTATCTTGCATTTTGGCTAATTGTTCCACGCGAAAACAAAAATATATGATAAAAATAGGAATCTTAGGCGCTGCTGGCTATACTGGTGGCGAACTGATACGACTGCTGCTTAACCACCCTGAGGCAGAGATTGTGTTTGCCAACAGCGAGAGCAACGCAGGCAATCTTGTGGCCGATGTGCATGAAGGACTGTTGGGCGACACCGACCTACGATTTACCAGTGAGATGCCATTCGACAAGGTCGACGTGGTATTCTTCTGCTTTGGTCATGGCAAGAGCGAGCAGTTCTTGCGCGAACACACCATACCTGCCCATGTAAAAATTATCGACCTGGCACAAGACTTCCGCTTAGCGGCACCCGACAACGACTATGTGTATGGTCTGCCCGAGATTAACCGCGAGCACATTGCCGCTGCACAACATGTGGCCAACCCAGGCTGCTTTGCCACCTGCATACAACTGGGTCTGCTGCCAGCCGCCAAGCTGGGCATCGTGAAGGGCGACATCGCCGTGAACGCCATAACAGGCAGCACGGGAGCAGGACAGAAGCCTGGTGCCACCACTCACTTCTCGTGGCGCAACAACAACATGAGCATCTACAAAGCCTTCTGCCATCAGCATGTGCCAGAAATCTGCCAGAGCCTGAAACAGGTGCAGGGCGAGCTGGATGCCGAAATCGACTTCATACCCTATCGCGGCGACTTTGCCCGTGGCATCTTCGCCACCCAGGTTGTTAAGACCGATATGCCCATAGAGCAGATTGTTGAAGCCTACAAGGCGTTCTACGAGGATGCCCCCTTCACCCACTATGTTGACAATGCCATCGACATGAAGCAGGTGGTAAACACCAACAAGGCGCTCGTACATTGCGACAAGTTTGGCAACAAGTTGCTCATCACCTCTACCATCGACAACCTTCTGAAAGGTGCCGTAGGACAGGCCGTGCAAAACATGAACATCATGTTTGGCGTGGAGGAAACCATGGGACTGAGACTGAAAGCAGGAGCTTTCTAAGGGAAAAGTGAAAAGAGAAAAGTGAAAAATCCTATGGCTTTGATGTCTTAAAAGAGCTTTCAAGCAACAGAAACAATGTAAATTAACAAAAAGAAGTATTAAGGACATGGATGATACAGCATACAACAGAGGAAGTTCTCCTTTGCACAACAAAAGTTATGCTTTTGCAAGACGCATCATAAACATGGTAAAATACATTGACTGTCCTTATAAAATGGTTTCACTTACAAACCAAATATTCAGGTCTGGCACCGCCGTTGGCGCTCTTGTTCGTGAAGCAGAATTTGCACAAAGCCCATCAGATTTTATAAACAAACTTCACATAGCCCTTAAAGAATGTAACGAAACGATATATTGGTTAGACCTGTTACACGACACCAATTTTATCGATGAAAAAGAATATAACAGCATGGTTCAAGATAGCAAAGAACTGTTAGCCTTGCTTATATCCTCAATTAAAACAGTAAAGAAAAGAAACAACTTAAATAACAAGTGATAAGAAAAGTAAAACAATCAAGCATTTGGATTTTTCACTTTTCACTTTTCACTTTTCACTTTAATTATGCAACTATTCGACGTATATCCCCTATTCAACATAAACATTGTTAAGGGTCAGGGTTGTCATATCTGGGACGACAACGGACAGGAGTATCTCGACTTCTACGGCGGTCATGCCGTGATCAGCATCGGACACTGCCACCCACACTATGTAGAGATGATGACCAAGCAACTCAACACCTTGGGCTTCTATTCCAACTCAGTAATCAACAAGCTGCAGGTAGAACTTGCCAACCGCTTAGGCAAGGCGTGCGGCTACGACGACTATCAGCTGTTCCTCATCAACTCGGGTGCCGAGGCCAACGAGAACGCGCTGAAGCTGGCCTCATTCCAGACAGGCCGCACACGCGTGCTGTCGGCCGAGAAAGCCTTTCACGGTCGCACATCGCTGGCGGTAGAGGTTACGAACAACCCGAAGATCATAGCGCCCATAAACGACTGCGGACACGTTACCTACCTGCCCCTCAACGACCTTGAGGCTTGGGAACGCGAGCTCGACAAGGGCGACGTGGCAGCCGTCATCATAGAGTGCATACAGGGCGTGGGCGGCATACGCATGGCCACACCCGAGTTTGCACAGGGTCTTCAGGCAGCCTGCAAACGCAACGGCACGCTGCTCATCACCGACGAGATACAGTGTGGCTACGGCCGCTCGGGCAAGTTCTTCGCCCACCAGTGGTTAGACATTCGCCCCGACATCATCACCGTGGCAAAGGGCATCGGCAACGGTTTCCCCATGGCAGCCGTGCTCATCTCACCCGATATCAAGCCCGTCTATGGCCAGCTGGGCACCACATTTGGCGGCAACCATCTTGCCTGCACGGCGGCATTAGCGGTGCTCGACGTCATGGAGAAAGAGAACCTTGTAGAGAACGCACATGAGGTGGGCGAACATCTCATTGCCCGACTGAAAGAGCTACAGCAGACACAGAGCCACATCACCGATGTGCGCGGACGTGGACTGATGGTAGGCATCGACCTCGACATCCCACACAAAGAGGTGCGCTCGCGCCTCATCACCGAGGAGCACTGCTTCACTGGCTGCGCCTCAACAAACATCTTGCGTGTGCTACCACCCCTATGCACCACCAAGGAGATGGCCGACGCCTTTGTTGAGAAGTTGGCAAAGGTACTGGCTGAAATTTAAAAATAGCGAAACATGAAAATAGCAATCATAGGCGCTGGAGCCATGGGTGGCGCTATGGCCGACGGATTTATAAAGTCGGGAGCCGTGAAGCCCGCCGACATCAGTGTGGCAAACCCTACCTCCCAGAAGCTTGAACACTTTGCCCTGCAAGGTGCCAGCGTTACCACCGACAATAAGACGGCTGCCGAAGGTGCCGACATCGTTGTCATTGCCGTGAAGCCATGGCTGGTGGAACAGGTAGTGAACGAGCTTAAGCCCATGCTCAACTACACACGCCAAACCATCATCACCGTGGCGGCAGGCATCAGCGGTAGTCAGTTTACAGCATGGCTAAAGAAAGATGATGCTGTACCACAAACCTTCATCGTCATCCCCAATACGGCCATCGCCGTGCTTGCATCAATGACCTTCATTGTGCCGGTGAACGCCACCGCCGACACCACCGCCACCGTCAAGGCGCTGTTCGACAACGTGGGGCAGACCATGGTAACCGATGAACGTCATCTTAGCGCTGGCATGACCTTGGCCTCATGCGGCATTGCCTACACCATGCGTTATGTGCGTGCCGCCGCCGAGGGTGGTGTGGAGCTTGGCTTTAAAGCCGACATGGCGAAAGACATTGTGCTGCAAACCATGAAGGGTGCCGTAGAGCTGCTACAAGCCAACGGCAACCACCCCGAAGCCGAAATTGACAAGGTGTGTACCCCTGGCGGACTCACCATTCGCGGCCTCAACGAGATGGAGCACGCAGGCTTCACCTCAGCCGTGATTCGCGGCTTAAAGGCTGCGGCAAAATAGCTCATCGCTCACAGACAACAACAAATAATAATGCTTCAATGCCATCTCTCAGCCTCTTTTCACTGAGAAATAACATTGAAGCATTTTCTTTTTATATCGTTTCTTTTTATATCGTCTCTATCAATTATCCCGAAAACCACTCCTTTGTCTTTTCTCAAATTCGGCCAACTGAGGAAACGAAATACGGCCAACTGAGGAAACGGAATACAGCCAACTGAGGAAACGAAAGTCAGCCAACTGAGGAAATGAAATACAGCCAACTGAGGAAATAAAAGTCGGCCAACTGAGGAAATACAAAACTTTTTTGTATCTTTGCAGCTGAGGATCAATCATTTGAACATATGAAATACAAACATAGAATTGCTGACAAAATGCTTGCAAAAAAACTTGCGAGCAAGGGAGCCGTCTTAATAGAAGGCCCAAAGTGGTGTGGTAAGACAACAACCGCTGAACAGCATGCTCGCAGTATATTGTATATGGACAATCCCGCCTCATTAGAAACCAATCTACAGATGGCAGAGATTGACGCTTCGGTTTTGCTTGATGGCGACACCCCACGACTTATTGACGAGTGGCAGTTGGCCCCCAAACTGTGGGATGCCATACGCTTTGAGGTCGACCACCGACATGATGTGGGGCAGTTTGTCTTGACAGGTTCGGCTGTTCCTGCTGAAGAGAAAGATATACACCATTCAGGCACTGGACGATTCAGTTGGTTGACAATGCGCCCAATGAGCCTTTATGAGTCGGGCGAATCGAATGGAAAGGTTAGCTTGGCAAATCTTTTTGAAACGCCCGAAAAGATTGTCGCTATAAACAAACTAAATGTTGAAGACCTGGCCTTCTTGATATGCCGTGGCGGTTGGCCATTCGCTTGCGGTTTGCAAGACAATGCGGCACTGGCACAAGCTTTCGACTATGTTGATGCTGTCATTAAGAAAGACATCTCACGGGTAGACGGTGTAAATCGTAACGCCTCTACTGCAAGGTTGCTGTTGAGATCATACGCTCGTAACCAAGGAGCGCAAGCTACCATCGGAACCATCATTGCCGACATGTCAACCAATGATGAAAACGAAATTAGTGTAAAAACAGCAGGCAGTTACTTAGATGCGTTAAGAAAGATTTTTGTCATAGAAGACTCAGAAGCTTGGAATCCTAACCTGCGCTCAAAGACCGCTATCCGCACAGCCAACACCCGCTATTTTATAGACCCATCCATTGGTACAGCTGTTTTAGGTCTTGGCCCCAAAGACCTCATCAACGACCTTAACACGATGGGGCTTTTCTTTGAAACACTATGCGTTCGTGACCTACGCGTTTTTGCCGACGCTCTTAACGGTGAGGTCTATCATTATCGTGACAAGAACGGCTTAGAGTGTGATGCCGTGATACATCTTCGCAACGGCAAATATGGCCTTGTTGAAGTGAAGCTGGGTGGTGACAAGCTCATCAACGAGGGCGCAGAAAACCTTATTACGCTTGCAAGCAAGATAAACACAGAAAAGATGAACGACCCATCATTCATGATGGTGCTCACAGGAACAGGCGACTATGCTTATCGCAGAAAAGACGGCGTTTATGTGGTTCCCATTGGATGCTTGAAAGATTAAATACTGTTGAAGAGACAAGGCGTTGGGAAGGGCTGTAGGATTAGAGACGAAAGCGATACAATGAAAAAAATTGAAACATTAACTTAAAAAACGAAAAAGGTATGATAAAAACAAGGAACTTGATGTTTGCCGCAATGAGTTGCATAGCAACAATGAGCTTAACATCATGCGCAACCATTCTTTCGGGAAGCGCCAACAAGATTTACATTGATGGAGATGTTGATGAGCCCGTGACAATTGTGACAGAAAAGCAGACCTATGAAAATGTAGAACTGCCCGCAATGGTTAAAATAAACAGACACGGCATAGACGGGCAGCGCGTAAAGATAAAATCGGAGAACTATGAATATAAAGACATTGTTCTTGAGAAGAAAATAAACGCTGTTACATTTGGAAACATTCTTCTTGGAGGCATCCCCGGCTGGCTTGTCGACTTGGCAACAAACTGTGTGAGCATACCACAGAAGAAGCACTACGACATAACGGGGAAGCCCAAGAACAAAAATTTGTAATTGAAGAACAGGCCACAGACATAGACACAAGAGCTTTTGATGTTGTAAGCATACACATCAAAAGCTCTTTTTATTTGTTGCTATATTTCACACCGTCCCCGCAAGGTTAACCTTTGTCTTATATGAATGTCTTATTCAACAGAGTTTGGGGATAAGGCGAAAATCATTCAACCAACCTCAGGCTTACAGTACAAATCCATTCAACTTTTTCTAGGGTAGTACACTCCCTCTTCGGAGCTGAACATACAGACAAAAATAGAGCATAGATTCATTTAAATTAATTTTGAACACCTACTTATAATTTGTATCTACTTCAATACGGGGAAAATAGTCAACCGCAGGGTTGTACTGCCATAAGGAACAAGTTCGATAACCGTATCACTACGCTCCTCTGATACGACGGCTTTCGGCAATGCCGGCGTAAAACGGTTATCAACCAAAGTCCAATCCTTGACGCCAACAACAGGAACCGTAATTGTAACAGGGCTGTTTCCCAAATCAAACGGGAAGCCATTTACCTTATTATACTTCACTTTGATGTTATCAACCTTATTCGCATTGAAAGCATAATTCCATTTGCCGGAAGGTGTCATGCTCCAGCTTTTGAAGTCAGGATTACCCGAAACCTTACCCGCAAGATTATCATATACAAGCGTATCTTCCTCAATCGCAGCCGGAATAGGATAAGAATAAAGTATAGGTCCACGCTCCACGTACATTCCTGTGGTGGAATCACCACACACTTTAACCTGCATCGGAAGCGAAACCGAAAACTTCTCACCCGATTTCCATTCCTTTGTTACAGTCTTAAAACCGGCTTCTGCGGCTGAACACCATTGCGGTATGCGGTATGTGAAATCCATTTTATGCTTTCCCGTCAGTTTTTTACCGTCTTTATAGAAAGTAAATACGAAGTCAATCTTCTCATCAAACGGATAAGATGTCTTCTCTTCTATTCTCACCGTAACGCCATCGGCAAGAGAATACACCACCGTACTCGGTCCATACAGTGCAGCAACAGGTTGCCCCTTCGCATCCTTCATCCACATTCGTGCCACATAGTTGGGCATATACCTATGAAGATTACCGATACAGCATTCTGTTTCATGAATCGGACGGTATGCCATCCACGTCAGTCCATACTTGAACTCATTATGATTTGAGTTGCCCGTGGCTATGAATTGGTTTGGACAAGAGAAATACTGCATACTCTTGAAATCTTTGGTTATAGCTCCCAGCGCAGCATTAAACATCGCTTTCTCTATTCTATCCGCCCATTGCGCCTCACCGGTAGCCATCAGATAATAGCCGATAGTCCATGTATAGTCGCTAATATCACAGGTTTCATGACTGGCAAGCGCATCATTACCTGCCAATCCCTCCGAACTGGAGTTCACACCATCGGCAAGCATATTCGCCTTTTCCATCTTATAGTCGGCATTAAGTGCAGCCTTCAGATACTCATTCTTGCCCGTATACTCATAAAGCAGCATCGGAACTTTCATCAATTCGTTCATTGTAACACCGTGCATATGGAAGTCTTTGTCATCCAGACAGCTTTCCTGTGTCAGCTCCGCACCGTTCTGAGCCCACGCATTCTCGGCAAGAGCCAGCAATTTCGGGTTCTTTGTGATGGCATAAGTCCACAGAATACCTTCCACATTCACGACAAAACGATTTCTGCCCAACTCCTCAACACTATATGAAAGATAGTTTCTTTCAAGGGCTTTCGGTACGCGTTCGTCGCCCGTTGCCTCATAATAAGCCTTCATTGCACGGAAAAACACTGCGAAAGGCCATGCCATCGACTTTGTCTCCGGACCGAGACGACCTTCCGGTCGGTCGTATGACGCAATGCGCAACTGCGTCTCAATCTCCTGTCTGATGCGTTTTTTCCAAGCCTGTGCCTTCGGGTCTTCAGACACTTCCGCCGTGAATTGCGCGTTCTTACTCATCATACTGTCCACATCCGACGGCTTGAACGGAATGCCTTTTTTCGTGGGAAGCGGATGCTCAAGTACCCAATCAATATTCTCTTTGGCTACGCTCAGCAATTTTTCATCATCAAGCAGATAACCAAGTCGCATCAATCCGTCCACATAATAAGCTGTTTGCTCATATCGCCACCAGTCTGCGCCCCTGCTTTCCGTGTCCCTTTTAAGTTCTCCGACCCATAGTTTGGAGTCAAAAGGATAAGACATAGCTTCCGGATGACTTGACAATCCATTGTCCTGGCGCACAAGAATCTCCTTCAACCAGCCCCCCGGTACAATATCATCATGCAGTCCGTCGGTAAAGACTGCATATTGGGGCATGGGAACAGCCGTGCTTCCCGCCTTCACAATCTCATCATTGGCTGCCGAACCGTTAATGGCTACAGACAAGAATGCTAACAATAATTCTTTTTTCATAATATCATCATTTTTATAAAATATGTAGTAAAACTGTCAAACATTGTTTAAGATGCCGCAAAGATAATACAAACGAGCACGATGAAAGATTTTTTCAGATTGCCGAGTGCAGTTTTATCTTATGTAAAGATAATACAAACGAGCGCAATGAAAGATTTTTTTCAGATTGCCGAGTGCAGTTTATCGTATGCAAATTTAGATAAAATTTCCGAATTATAAGCCAGTTGAGATAAAAAAACAGAAATGACATGGCGGAGGCACACAAGGAGCTGTGCGGTACTGGCACTGCACGAAAAGCATCGTCCCCGTGGCGTGTCTGCATGCGTGGAGCAAGACTGCTCCGTATATGCAGGCACGCCACGGGGACGAATGCGTTGGTATGTAGCCGCAGGGCGGCGTAAGTGCATTATTTCCTCTTGGGCTTCTTCACGGCCTTCACGCCCTCGTTGGTCATCTTCACGGGCACGATGTGTCCGTCCTTGTCGAAGTAGAGGCGGTCTATACAGGTCTCGCGGCTGTTGGCGGCAGTCTCGGTGAGCGGGCGGCGGTGATATACTATATAGTACTCATCCTTGCCGGGTACCTGTATCACGGAGTGGTGTCCGGCACCGGTGGCTATGGCAGGGTCCTGCTGAAGAATCTTGCCCACGCGCTCAAACGGACCGAAAGGCGAGTCGGCTATGGCGTAGGCCACGCAGTAGTCGGGGCCGCCCCAGCCGCCTTCCGACCACATGAAGTAGTACTTGCCCTTGCGCTTGAGCATGAACGGGCCCTCCACGTAGTTCTTGGGCGTCACCTCGCGGTATGTGGTGCCGTCGTCGAAGGGCACGATGCTCAGCAGGTCGTCGCTGAGACGCACCATGTTGCAGTGTCCCCATCCGCCGTAGTACATGTAGTACTTGCCGTCGTCGTCGCGGAACACGAACTGGTCTATGGGCTGTGCCCCGTTCACGATGTCGTTGATGAGCGGCTTGCCCAGCGCGTCCTTGTACGGGCCCTCGGGGCGGTCGGCGGTGGCTACGCCTATGCCTCCCACCTCGCCCTGATGTACGTCGTTGGCACCGAAGAAGAGGTAGTACTTCTTGTTGGCGTGTATGATGGCCGGGGCCCACATTGCACGCTTGGCCCACGACACGTCTTTCTTGTCTATGACGTGCGGATGCTTGGTCCATGTCACGAGGTCTGGTGAGGAGAACGCGTCCATGAACGTCTGCTCATCGTATGGAGCAGAGTAGGTGGGGAATATCCAGTACTGCCCGTCGAGGACTGCTCCCTCGGGGTCGGCGTACCATCCCTTGAACACGGGGTTGCCGCTTGTCTTGGCTGTCTGAGCGCCTGCCGTGGCAAGCGAGGCGGCTATGAGGGCCGCCGAAAGAATGAGTTGTTTCATCGTGATGTGATCTGTAATGTTGGTTTGGTGAAAGGATTTATGTCTTTCTGCTGCCGCGCGGTGCGTCATCGTGCCACGCTGCGCGGCTTATCGTCTACAAATTTAGATAAAATTTCCGAATTATAAGCCAGTTGAGATAAAAACAGAAATGAATATCTCCGAGTGCTCGCAGCTTGAGTTAAAATGTCAAGACCGACATACTTAAAATCTTGCATCAACGTGCTCTAAGTCACAAAGTATATTTATCTTTGGGAAGAATTTTAACCCCAAATATGCAAGCCAATGAAATCAGTATGTGGTCTTGACGTGCACAAAGATAGCGTTTATCTTTGTATTTTGAGCGAATTTGGAGAACTTATTGAAAAAGTTTTCGGAGTTTTAACTTATGAGTTGGAAGGAGCAAGGCTTTGTTTGCTATCTTTCTGTCATTCTGTATATTTATGCAAAATTGGGGTAAAAATGCTCCCTTTTCGACGTTTTTCCATCCTTTGCAAAGCATGTTTGCAAGCCTAACATCATCACTTGAAGATTGTAAACATGCCTTTTATGAAGCATAAACATAACACTTATGAAGCGCAAACATGGCCATTGGCTATCCATTGGATGCTTGAAAGATTAAAAACCGTCGAAGACAGAACTTTGGGATGGGCCATAATCTAAAAACATCGACAATAACTAAAAATAAGTTCATACAAGAAAGCCGAATATTTAATGATTATAAAAAAACAACAAGAAAAGTTTTGCCAATAGTAAAAATATTAATAAATTTGCCGTGATGATTGCCACCAGTGGGTAGCATGATTCATTTTCGAGGATTAAAAAATTAGCGTTTGCTATTCGTCATGCGCGTTGGAACGTAGGAAATTTCAAAAGATGCATAGAATACGAATCAATAGCGAACGTCCGCGATATCGTGGACGTCACTTGTCGTATTCTCAGCATTTCCTACGGCTGCAACGCGGACAGGTTTCGTCCACGTTTTGTATCCGTAGGGGCATGAAAACAGTGGCGGCGCATTTTAAAATAACACATTGTTCAACTTTAAAATGCTTTTATTATGACACAACGAAGATTTGACAAAAGCGTTAGAGTGCGATTCGTACTTAACGGAGTGCCGCAAGAAGCAAATTTGCCTTGCGATGAAAGACCTGAAGGGCTTAATAATGAAGAATTGTACAACTTTGTCAAAGAAGGTTTAGAGTACGCTCTTAAACTTAACCGCAACGAGGACACATTGTCCGATATCCAAGTTCTCGGTTTTAACGATTAAGAAAGGAATTAGTATGCAAAAGATATTTTTCTCTTTAGTGTTAATGCTCATTACAGCCATTAACACATTTGCTTATCGTGATTTTACAGTAGATGGCATTCGTTATCGAATTTTGTCTAAAGAGGAGGGAACATGTGCAGTAATTGGACATGAAGAATTAACAAACAGCACTTTAATCATTCCTACCAGTGTAACAAATGGAAATGACACAAAATACTCTGTTGAAAGTATTGGTTATAAAGCGTTTGCTGATTGTAGCGGACTGACATCTATCACTATTCAAGAAGGCGTACGGACAATTGGAGAGAGAGCATTCTATGGATGCAGCGGATTGACATCTATCACTATTCCAGGAAGCGTAGGGGAGATTGAAGCAGAAGCATTTGACAAATGCGAAAACCTTAGCACAGCCATTATAAAATATAGAGGAGTAAGTATTTTATTAAGGGACAGGTGTTTCACTTCAATTAAAAAATTAATACTTAATCGCGTTTTTAGTAAATTTGATAAAGAATCTCCTTTTAGCGAAAATCTAAAAATTGTTGAAATAGGAGATAGTTTACATTATATTGGGTCTAATCAATTCTATGGATTCAGTGGACTAACATCTATTAAGATTCCAGAAAGCGTAACCAGTATTGGGGAAAGGGCTTTCTATGGTTGTAGCAGTCTTACATCTATCAAGATTCCTCAAAGTATAACAAAAATTGAATCAGAAGTATTTTATGGTTGCAGCAGTCTTACATCTATCAATATTCCCCAAAATGTAACAAACATTGAATCAGAAGCATTTGGGGGTTGCACGAATCTAACAGCCATTATAGAACAAGGAGAAACAGATATCACATTGGCAAGTGGAAGTTTTGATATAAAAAGACTCATAGCCAATCGCAATATCAGTGGGGAAGCTCCTTTTAGCGGAGAACTAATTTTTGCAGACTTAGGAAATAAAGTCACTCATATTAGCGATGGATTATTCAGGGGGTGCTACGGACTTACATCTATCAATATCCCTGAAAGTGTAACCAAGATTGGAAAAAGGGCGTTTGCGGGGTGCTCTGGACTTACATCTATCAATATTCCAAAAAGTGTAACTAAAATTGAAGAAATGGCATTTGCAGGGTGTTCTGGGCTGACATCTATCAATATACAAAAAGGCGTAACCAACATTGAGCAAGGAGCCTTCAACGGTTGCAAAGGACTGACCTCTATTAATCTTCCAGAAAGTGTTACAAACATTGGAAAAAGTGCTTTTTCATATTGCGAAGGACTGACTTCTATTAATCTTCCAGAAAGCGTTACTAACATTGGAAAAATGGCTTTTTCATCTTGCAAAGGACTGACTTCTATTAATCTTCCAGAAAGTGTTACAAGCATTGGAGAAAGTGCTTTTTCATATTGCGAAGGACTGACTTCTATAAATATCCCCAAAAACATAACGTTTCTTGAAGATTATATATTCTCTGGTTGTAAAGGACTAAAGTCTTTCAATATTCCAAGAAATATAACTAAGATAGGCAAAGGAGCTTTCGCAGGTTCAGGCCTTCTATCTATAGAAATTCCTGAAGGTTTCACAACTATTGAAGACTGCACTTTCACGAATTGTCGATCACTTAAATCTGTCTCATTACCTAATAGTTTAAAAACGATTGGTAAAATGGAAAAAGATCCATATGTATTTGCGAATGGTGTATTTAGAGGTTGCGAATCACTGCGAACAATAACCATACCCTCAAATGTATCAGAAATTGGCTGCCTTACATTTTGCGATTGTCCCTCATTAGAGTCAATAATACTTCCCCTTAATCTGACAACAATAGGAGACTTCGCGTTCTATGGATGTAGCGGTCTTAAATCAATGGTAATACCTCCTAACGTCAACAAAATTGGGAAATATACATTTAATGGAAGTTATTTAGAAAATATAAAAATTGGAGATGGAATGACAAAAGTGCCTGAATATGCTTTCTATGGCTGCAACACTTTAAAAAATGTTGACCTTCCACATAGTGTTGCATCGATTGGTGACTACGCTTTTTATGGCTGCAACTCTTTGAAAAACATAGACCTCCCCAATAGCATTGCATCAATAGGAGACTATACTTTCAGAAGATGCTACTCGTTGACATCCATCAAAATACCAAGTAGTTTAACAAGTGTTTGCGACTCCACCTTTGAAGAGACACTCACTGCACTAAACATTAAAACCAGTAAATGTTTGCGATTTATGCCTCAGTTAAAGTCTCAAATCATAGAGATAACATTCAGTAAGGATTATGAAGAGACTGATGTAACCCATTGGGACGAATGGACTAAATTAGAATATCTCACTTCATTATCAGAAACGCCTCCGATGATTGGTGACAGTTTTTCTAGATTTCAGAAATGGAATCTTAGAGTAATGGTCCCTACATCGGCATTAGAAACATACAAAAATACGCCTGTATGGAAAGATTTCTTCTTCCTAAAAGGAGGGGCAGAAACAACAGATATTGAAAACATAAAGCAAGACACTAGTGATGCGAATATAACAGGCAACCATTCGACATATAATTTAAATGGTATGAAGGTTTACAACACTAAACCTGGACACATATATATTCGTGGTGGTAAGAAATATGTTGCTAAATAAAAAACGAATGTTTAATGTATGCCCCTTTGAAACAAAAGGTTAATATAAGGCAAGATATATAACTGAAGCAGTTTATATATTGTAATCGAATAGGAGATAAATGCCAATCATAAAAGGCATTTATCTCCTTTTTTCTTACCTCTATACACTTCCCCTTTCACACAACATTATTCGGCTTAAATAATATTGTTGTGTCTTAAACAATTTAATAATATAATATTGCGAGTATTTATTTTTAGCAAAACGGATGCGCTCTTCAAGTAGGACGGGGGCCTCCGCGCCCCGTCCTCCAGCACTCAGCACTTCTAAATAGATAACCTCACATATTTATTGCCCATTTCTAATGTCGGGAGGACGGGGCACAGAGACCACCGTCCTACTAAGATAATTCATGAAAAATTTGTGTTTAAGAAAAAGCGCGTAGCGCGAAATAGATTGTAAAAACACAGCAATATTATCTGAAAACATCACTCCCTCCACACCCTTCGCTTCAGCCACAGGGCCAGAATGGGGTCGCTTAGCTCAAGATGCTTGGGGACTGTTAGGCTGACGAGGTCTTTTTCTATCAGCGCTTTCTTCAACCTTGTGATATTGGCGGCTGTGCCCAGGCGATAGGTTTTAAGAATATCTGATTGCGTGAAGCCAGTGTGTATGCCGTTCACCAAGGCATGCAGGAAGTTCATCTGATAGGCAGACAGGTCTTCTGTTTGCTGGATAAACAACGGCTCACAAGCATCGAGCAAGCGGTCTATGCCATATTGCACGTCGCTCTCCGTTGCCTCATGTTGCGTTTTCAGCCATACCAGCCAAGCCAACTGCTGCACATAAGACGAATAGCGGTCGGTCACGGTACATATCTCGCGAGCCAGTTCTTCAGAGATATGTTTATCCGTCACCTCGAAACGCTCGCAGATGTAAGCCACCCAGTCGGCCTCACTAATTTTGTTAAGATAAAACAAATCGCCAAAACGGTAGAACGGATAGCTTTGGTCCTGAAACATTTGTTCCATCATGTGTTTCTTGCTGCCATAAAGACAATAAGAGACATGCGTCTGCAACTGCCATATACCACGAAGCTTCTTTTGAAAGGTTAGCGAATCAGCAAAGTCGCCTATCTGCTGAAACTCGTCAATGCACACCACTATTCGGCATCCTTTTTCTTTGGCTATCAGTTCGGGTAGCTGCAACACATCTTCGGTTGTGCTGTTACTGGCATTATATTCTAACGAGATAGAGAAATCGTTCAAAGGATCTTGCCCAAAGCTTATCTTTGGCACAAACCTACTTAAAAGCACTTTTGCATTCTCCATCCATTCTTCCCATCGACTTGAGGTGGCACGCACTACAGCCGTGGCAAAGGCATTAACAAAATCGTTTTCTGAACGACAACCAAAAGCATCAATACGCGCTATCTTGATGTTGTCGCTCTCCACAATCGAGCACACCTTGTCAACGAGCGGTGTTTTGCCCATACGGCGTGGAGATATAAGTATCGTGTTCACGCCATAGGTAAAGTTAGCCTTTAAACGCTCTGTTTCTTCCTTGCGGTCGGTAAATGTGTCGCCTTCAACGCGAACGCCAAACACAAACGGTGCTTCAAAATTCTTTGCCATAGCATTATTGTTTTAGGGATGAAGATAGTGCAAAGATAAGAAAAAATATCATTTTAAACAAGGTTGTTTTAAACAAGGTTGTTTTAAACAAGGTTGTTAAAAATGTATTATTGTAAGCGTATGATTTGAGAAAATAAGGGCCTATATACCGTAAAACCAATGGCAGTGTTATGTTGAAGCAATGTATGTTTCGAGTAAAAGTGGGGAATAATTGGGCAGAAGCATTGAGATAATTGGGAAAAATCCTTGAGAAAATTGGGCAAAATCCTTGAGGAAAATGGGTAAAACCCTTGAGAAAGTCATCTCACATCGACCGTTCTCCATGTTCACAACGGTCGATATGAATACGAGCATCGACCGTTCTCGTGTTCATAACGGTCGATGTAGATGACTTTCTCAAGGCTTTCGCCCTGTTTGATGCTGGAGTTTAGCCGCTTATTATTACGGTAACAGGCGACAAACTATAGGGTTACAGGCGAGAAAAGAAGCGTCCTCAAAGGGGACGAACATATTTGTTGAGAATTCACTCTGGTATGTTCGCCCTCTTCGAGGACGCTTTATTATCTTGATGTGAAGCCGCTGGTTACGCTCGTTTCGCTCGCTTCACCAGCGGTTATGTACATTCGCCGCCTTTGGCGACGGTTACTTAAATATTGTTATGCACATATAGAGTATCGTTATGCGCGATAATGTATTGTTACAAGATGCGGCCACGGAAATAATGTATTGGTTACAAGATACGGCCGCGGAAAGAAAGTTTCATGACGGGGTACACTTGCAGCCAGTCCATAAACTTAGAGATGTCGTCGTCGGTGTCTTGGTCCATCACCTTGGTAAGGTCGCCTACACCATCAGCATACACCACGGGCTTGCCCTGGAACTGAGCACCAATCTCGAAGCGAGCGCCGAAACGTTTCTTCGGGATAAGGCGTCCGAAGCCGAGGCCGAGGTATGGGCGGAAGTTTTTCACCTTAATGCCGCCAGCCACATCACCATTTTTGTCAACCGGAATTTGGTAATCGCCAATCTCTACGTTATATTCTCTGCCTTGAACACTATACTGTTTCAGTTCGTCGCTATGGCCTGTAATCTTCACCAGCTTATCGCCACCCACCGAGAAGCCTGCCGTTACGAAGAACGAGCTGGCATTAGCAAAGGGATAGCAGTCGATTTTGAAATCGAAGGTGGTGCGCGAGAACTTGCCCTTTACATCCATCTGACCGTTATAGGGGCTATCAATGAGAGTGCTCGACACGTCGGCCGTAGTGTTAATATTAATGTTCGGCATCACGTTAAAGCCCACACGTGCCTGCAGATATTTGGTAACAGGCACGGCCACATCAACGCCAATACCCTCAGTACCAGCGCCTACACCTACGCCCACACGGTTTGCGATACCAAAAATGTTAGAGTCTTGTGCCGATACAGAAGATGCTCCTATCAGCAACATAAAGCCTACCATCAGGCTCTTTGAAAAGCCAAAATTCTTCATATCAATAATTAATTTTAATGGTTAATATTTTTGTTTCAGCTATCGGTAAACGCCATGCAGTGCATTGACTCACGGTTACTTATGCGCTGCTAAAGGTTTACTTTTTGCAAGAATAAAGAAATAAATGTAAACGAACAAGCAATAGCCATTAAAATGTTCTGTTTATCCTCATATTTGTTCCTTAACGTAGATAATTGTATAAGGATATGTGTTCACTATTAATAGTATAGACGAAAAAGCGCTATACACAAACATAGGTATAAAGATGCCTTTGTAGCAATACCTAAATGTGAGTATTTAAGAAAACACATGGCCGTGCGTTGTCCGCTAAATCTTTAAAATTTCATAAAATTTGAGTATTGCAATACTTTTCAAAACTTTATACTTTTGCATCGGAAAATGTCAGTATGTGCCAAAGCAGATATTGATTTTAGGAAAACATATCAAAAAAAAGCGTAGCTAAAAGAGTAATTGCATAATATCATAATATAAAGTATGAATAAGAACTTATTGTTATTAAGCGCCCTTTCTTGCGCTTTGGCAATGCCAGCCTCAGCAAGAGAGAAAGAGGAGGCAAGCAAGACAGAGACCACCGCTACAGAAAACAGTGCAAGCATTGAGAAAAAGCTTAACACAGAGAACACAACTGATAACGATGCAAAGGTAGAACGACTGGCCAATGCCTTATCGCGTTTCTCGATAGGCGGATATGGCGAGGCGGTAACAAGCCGCAACTTCTACAGTCAGCACTTCAACCGCTACCGCGACCCAGCCACTTATAAGAACGACCCCAGCCACGGACGCTTCGACCTGCCCCACGTAACCTTGAACATGGGCTACAACTTTGGCCATGGATGGACGATGGGCATGGAGATAGAATTTGAGCACGGCGGCACAGAAAGCGCTGTTGAGATTGATGCCGACGAGAGCGGCGAATATGAGGCCGAGACCGAGCGCGGCGGCGAGGTGGCGCTGGAGCAGTTCTGGATAAACAAAGCCTTTGCTGGCGGAAAGTTTAACATCAAGGCAGGCGAGATTATCATTCCTGTGGGCGAGATTAATGCCTACCATATGCCTAACAATTTCTTCTCGGTTTATCGTTCAGAGGGCGAGGCCAAGATGCTGCCCAACACCTGGCATCAGGTGGGCTTGTCGCTGTGGGGACGTGTGAGCGACTGGCGCTACGAGGCCATCTTTACCTCGGGTCTTGATGCCGAGCGCTTCGGCCACAACTGCTACGTACACTACGGTGCCACCAGTCCGTACGAATATAAGCTGGGCAACGTTTATGCTGGTGCTGCCCGCATCGACAACTATTCAATCCCTGGCGTGCGCCTCAGCCTAAGCGGCTATTACGGCTACACCTTTAAGAACACCGAGCGCAAGGCCAGCGCCTCATACGACAAGGTGCACGGAGCCTTATCAATAGGAAGTTTTGGCTTTGAACTGAACCGTTGGAACTGGATTGTGCGTGGCAACGCCACCTACTCGCACCTTGACGACGCCACAAAGATGACAACCTTTATGAACGCCTTTCCTAAACACACACAGCAAGATGGTTCGCCATCAAAACACTCGCCCATTGCAAGCAATGCTTATGCCGTGGGCATGGAGGCAGGCTATAACATCTTCTCACAGATAAGCTGTCTGCGCGAGAAGCAAAAGCTATATCTCTTTGGTCGCTATGAAGACTATAACACCTATGCTGCTGGCAAACAAAAAGTAGCCTATAAGTATGACCGCGTAAAGCGTATGGCCGTGGGTGTAAACTATTCGCCCGTAAAACAGATTATCATCAAGGGCGAATATAGCAAGCGCTTCCTTAGCCATGGCTTTAACGATGAGCCGAGCCTGTCGTTGGGCATCACCTACAATGGTTGGTTCTTGAGATAACCCTTTGCATGAAACAACAGATAGAAAACAAACACTTTATAAAAATAAAAACAGAAGACAATGAACAAGATTTTTAAGTATTCGATGATGTTTGCAGCCGCATTGACTTTCACAATGGGCTTCACCAGTTGTGACAGCGACGACAGCGACGATCATGTAGGAACCTTCAACGAAAGCGCACTGAAAGAAGTGAACGCAAGCTATGTTGACAACACCATTGTAGCAACCTACCGCAACCTCGCCGACTATAACAAGCAGCTTGTAGCCGACATCAACGCTATGAGCAACGATGCTGGCGTACAGAAGGCTTGCGAAACATGGAAGCTGTCGCGCAAATGGTGGGAGTTTTCTGAGGCATTCCTCTTTGGTGCCGCTGGCGACTATGCACTCGACCCCCATACCGACACATGGCCGTTTGACAAGAAGCAGTTTGAAAGCTACATGAAGCTCTACAAAGACCTGCAGTTGGGTGGCGAAGGCGAAGATAACGAGATGGCCACAAACAACATTAACGATGCCATCGCTAACGGTCAGAACCTTACAGGCTTTCACGCTGTCGAGTATTTGATCTTCCGCGACGGCAAGGCACGCCACTTTGCTGATATGACCAACAATGAGATCTATTTTGCCAAGGCTGCCGCACAAGACCTGTACCTCAGTTCGCTGAAACTGGTTTCAGCTTGGGGTGGCGAGGTTTCAGCCGATGAGCAGAAACTGCTTGACGAAGTAGAATTTGAGTCGGCCATCAACTACGGTCAAAACTTCAAGAACGCTGGCAATGCTGGTTCAACCTATTCAACCGTGGTGCTGGCCTCAAAAGAGATAATCGCTGGCGCTAACGACATTATTGGTGAGGTGCGCGACTCAAAGATTGGCGCTCCTGCCACTGGCGAGGATGTCAACTATATCGAGTCGCCTCACGCCCACAACTCAATTCAAGACTTCTACGACAACATCATGTCTGTAAAGCACGCCCTGTATGGTGGCTGCACCATTGATGGCACTACACCTAACGCCAAGTCGCTCATAGGCATCTGCCTGAACAACAGCAAGACCAAGGCTGCCGCTGAGAACGTGATGACCAATCTTGAGAACGCGCTGAGCAAGATTGACGGCATGAAGAAGCCCTTCGTGCTTTACTATAGCGACCAGACCGCCAAAGATGCCATGGAGGCTCTTGACGGACTGGAGAAGTCGTTGAACGCTCTTAACGACCTGCTCGACTAATCAGTAGAAAAGCATACGCTCACTTTGAAAAGAATATAAAAAAAATGGAAACCCGTTGGCGGTTCGCCCCAAAAGCAACCGCCAACTTTTCACGTATTATAAACAACATTATGAAACACATTTATTTAATTCCTACGTTATTGTCGGCACTGGCTTTCACAGCTTGCTCTGACAACGACAGCCTCGACACTAATCTTCCCGAGGCACAGTATGGCTCGCCCAGCGAGTGGTATTATGCTGGTGGCAAGCTTGGAACAACAAACATTCAGTCGGCTTACGCCTATCGTCAAGCCACACAATCCGTCGACGATGCAGGTCTGTCGCTCAACTTCCAGATTGGCGAGTCGCTCTTCGAGAAAGACTACAACACCACTAACGATGCGTTTGCTGGTCTGGGCCCCGTTTACGTGCGCCGCGGATGCCTTTACTGTCACCCCAACTACGGTCATGGCAAACGCCAAAAAGCCTATCGTGCTGACCAAGATGGCAATGGCTACCTGCTGGTGGTGTATGACAAAAAGACCAATGCCTACATCTATTCTGTTGCAGGCATGCCTCAGACCAAGGCTGTAAAGCCCTTCAAACCACAGATTGACGAGAGCAAGATCGTTATTACATGGAAGGACTATACCGACGAATGGGGCAACAAGTTCCCCGATGGCGAGACCTACTCGCTCAGCTATCCTGAGGTAACCATTCCTGCCGATGCCTACTATTCGCCCGTAACGGTTAAGCGCGACGGAAAGATGGTGGTTATTCCCTCAGACCAAGTGGCCAGCGAGATTGGCGTGCGCCTGGAGTCGACCATCGGCATCTATGGCACAGGTCTTACCGACGCTATTCCTGACGACTCGATCACAGCCGAATGGAAACGTCAGAGCGCCTACTTCAACTCTGTAGGCAAGACCAACGCCCTGAACCCTGCCTTCTGGAGCCAGACTGACAACATGTGGACCGATGGTGGCTACTATGTGAACAAAGCCGGCGACAAGAAGAAATATGTGCGCCGCTACACCTACGCCTTGAGCCGCGGACCTATCCTCGACGCAGCCGGAGCAAACGCCATCTGGAACATTACAAACGTGACACGTCCTGACCGCCGTTACCACTACCTAAGCCTTGACGGCACCATCTACGCCAAGTCGTCAATGGAGGATCCTGATGTACAGGCTGGCTTCCCTGAATATATCAAGAGCATCGACCCGAACAACGCACATCCCTCATGGCACACTGCCGACGTGAAGCAGAACATCTACAACTATCTGATGGCAAAGGATCTTGACCCCGAGATGTCGAGCTCGCAGTATAAGAACTTTATGATTTGGCACCGTGGTCTGGCTGTACCTGCAGCCCGCAACACCACCACCGACCGCTTTAAGCAAGGTATGAAGCTCTTTAAGGAGATAGGTTGCGCCAACTGCCACCGTCCCTCATGGACCACTGGCGACGACAACATACAAGACCCGAACGGCATCTTCACCAACAAAGACATGCCTCGCTATCCGCATCAGAAGATTTGGCCTTACACCGACTTTGTGCAGCACCGTTTGTTCATGGAGAACGACATACGCACAGGCTGGTGCCGCACCACTCCACTGTGGGGCCGTGGCCTGTCAAAGCTCTGCACAGGTGCTGAAGACCGTCTGCACGACTGCCGCGCCCGCAACACCATGGAGGCAATCATGTGGCACGGCAACGCCAAGAGCGATGCTCGCTACGCCATTGAGAAGTTCCGCAAGCTGAGCAAGACGGATCGCGACAACATTATCTTCTTTGTCGAGTCAATTTAATCAAAGAACAATAGAAACGTTACAATAGAACGATAGAAACGTTACAATAGTAAGAAGACACAACAACACTCAACAACAAGCTAACAACAAAGACAACCCCTTCGTTAAGATAGAAAGGTAGGACCAAACTTGCCATCGGTTCTGCCATAACGAAGAAAATGCTCACGGCAATAAGGTTGTGCTGGTTGTTCGTTTGTTGTTAGTGTTGTCGTTTTAATATATTGTTTTCAAAATATTTGAACCCTCAAGCAATGAAACATCTAAAGAATATAATTCTCGTTGTAGCAACGGCAATCATCCTTATTCTTATGACAGCTACAATAGTAGAAAGCAGCAAAGGCACCGCCTTTGTCAGACAGCACATATACACCTCGGGGTGGTTTGTTGTGATATGGGGCATCTTTGCCATTGCTGCTGCCGTTTATATCATGCTACGCAAAAGCAATGTTGGCGCCAGCGCGCTGCTGGTGCACGCATCATTCCTGATTATTTTGCTCGGTGCCCTAACCTCATGGCTGTTGGCCGAAAGTGGCACCCTACACCTGCGCCAAGGCGAAACAACGAGCACTATGAAAGATGCTGAGGGAAAAATGAAAGCACTCGGTTTCGAGGTATCGCTTAAAAACTTTAACGTGGTAAACTATCCAGGCACTGATGCTCCGATGGACTATGTTACCACGCTTACGGCTAAGACAAAGGGCTCTGCCGAAAGCAAAAACTCTGACAACGCCCAAGAAATAAAAGTGTCGATGAACAACATTGGCAGCTATAACGGCTACCGCTTTATACAGTCGGGCTACGACAGCGATATGCAAGGCACCACACTGGGCATCTACCACGACCCGTGGGGCATCGGCATTACATACATGGGTTATGCCTTGCTTTTTATATCGCTCATAACAACCATGTTTAGTAAGAAAACAAGAATACGCCATCTCTACCGTCAGGCCCTCTCGCTGCAAGGCGCAAAGGCACGAGCTATCACTGTGCTGCTTGCCATTGCAGCGTTCATGCCATCGGCACAAGCACAAGAAAGAGTGAAGATTGATGGCGACATTGCCGACCACTTCGGCAAGATATGCGTGCTATACAACAGCCGCATCACCCCCATCAACACGGTGGCCACAAGCTTTGTTACCAAGCTCTGTGGCAAGGCATCGTGGGAGGGGCTTTCCTCAAACCAGGTGTTTGCAGGATGGATCTTCGACGTGCCCTACTGGGAAACGGTGAAGATGATTGAGATAAAAGAAAAGAAAGCACAAGAGTTGCTCGGCATCAATGGCAAATGGGCCTCGTTTGCCGATTTCTGGGACAGCTACAACAATTATAAACTCGATGCCCCGCTGAAGAAAGCCTATAAAGACGGCGACACGAAACTGCAAAAGCAGCTGCGCGATGCCGACGAGAAGTTTAACATCATACGCATGCTGTATGGCGGCGAGATGCTAAAGATGTTTCCTTATACCAACAAGCAGAAACACATACAATGGTTTGCACCTGGGCAACCACTGGGCAACCTGTCGCTCAACGAACAAGAACTGGTGTTTATTAAAAAGTCGATGGACTATCTTGCCGAGAGCGTTATCATGGGCGACAATGCTCGCGCCGAAGAGATCATAAAGAAAATATATAGTTACCAGCATGTAAGAGGCAAGGCGGTGGTGCCTACTAAGTTTCGCATCTACACCGAGATAGGCTATAACAAGATAAATGCCCAGCATTGGCCTATCATGCTTTATCTGGCCCTTTCGCTGTTGTTGGCCATCATGTCGACGGTTTGCCTTAACGCCGAGAAGCTGAAGAAAGCGCACAACGTAAGTAGCGTGCTGGCTTGGGTTATGCTTATACACACCACCGTGTTGCTTACACTGCGCTGGTATGTGTCGGGGCATCTGCCCATGTCAAACGGCTACGAAACCATGCAGTTTATGGCGTGGGCCACACTCATTGTCACCCTCGTCATGCAGAAACGTTTCGTGCCCATTAAACAGTTTGGCCCATTGCTGTCAGCGTTTGCACTGCTCGTAGCCATGATAACCGATGGCAATCCGCAAATCACACAACTCATGCCCGTGCTGCAGTCGCCGCTGCTCTCGGTTCACGTCATGGTCATCATGTTCTCTTACGCTCTGTTCGGACTGATGGCGCTCATTGGCATGCAAGGGCTTATTGCCCACCACCGCAAGCAAACAGCGAAAGAGCAGCAGCTGGCCGCCCTCTCACAGTTTTTGCTCTATCCTGCCGTGGCGCTCATTGCCATAGGCATCTTCATTGGCGCTATATGGGCAAACGTTAGTTGGGGGCGCTACTGGAGCTGGGACTCGAAAGAAACCTGGGCACTGATAACAATGCTTATCTACTCGGCCCCACTACATGCCGACATAAAATGGCTGAGGAAGGCGCAGCACATGCACCTATACATGTTACTGGCCTTCCTCAGTGTACTGATGACCTATTTTGGTGTAAACTATTTTCTCAGTGGCATGCACTCGTATGCTTAACGCAGCACCACTTTGCACTTACAGTGCCTCGAGCATACGCTTGATAACCACTTCGGCCGAGATCTCGCGATTAGCGGCTTCGGGTATGACGAGCGAGTTGGGGCTTTCAATCACGTCGTCGGTGACGATGAGCCCACGGCGCACGGGCAGACAGTGCATAAACTTGCCGTTGCGCGTTACGGCCATGTGGGCGGCGTCGATGGTCCACGACATATCTTTGCTCAATATCTTGCCATAGTCGGCAACGTTGGTCACGCCGGGGCAGCTCCAGTTCTTTGCATACACAAAGTCGGCACCCTCCAGCGCCTTCATCTGGTCATACTCAACGCGAGCATTGCCCACAAACTTAGGGTCGAGCTCATAGCCGTGGGGATGTGTCACCACAAAGTCGACGTCGGCAGCGTTCATCCATTCAGCAAACGAGTTGGGCACGGCCTGAGGCAATGCGCGGCAGTGAGGTGCCCACGACAGTACCACCTTAGGACGAGCCACGGTTTTGTGCTCTTCAATGGTGATGAGGTCGGCAAAAGCCTGCAGCGGATGCACGGTGGCCGTTTCCATGGCAAAGACAGGTCGGCCACTGTATTTCACAAACTGGTTGACGATGGTCTCGGCATAATCAAACTCGCGGTCGGTAAGCCCCGCAAACGAGCGTATGCCTATGAGGTCGCAGTAGCTACCCATCACGGGGATGGCCTCGAGCAGATGCTCGCTCTTGTCGCCATCCATAATGACGCCGCGTTCGGTCTCCAGTTTCCACGCACCAGCATTCACGTCGAGCACGATAACATTCATGCCCAGGTTCATGGCCGCCTTCTGTGTGGAAAGGCGTGTGCGCAACGAGTTGTTAAAGAAAATCATGAGCAAGGTTTTGTTCTTGCCCAGATGCTGGAAGCCAAAACGGTTACGCTTCACTTCCTGTGCCTCGGCCAATGCCTGCTGCAGGTTGCCGAGGTCGTTGACGTTGAAAAATGTGTTCATTCGTTTTATAGTTAAAGCCCCTCTCCATCTCTCCCCGACGGGGAGAGGGCTGTTTACCTTTCTTACCTTCCCCTAAAAAGGAAGAAGATTAAAAGGACAGGGCAATCGTTTTTCACTTTTCGTTTTTCCCGTTTCACTTAAAAAGCAAAAGGATTTTTCACTTTTCGTTTTTCACTTTTCACTTAAAAAGCAAAAGGATTTTTCACTTTTCCCTTAACTCCGTATCTGTCCTTCGCCCTCAATCAGCCACTTATACGTAGTGATTTCTTCAAGGCCCATAGGGCCACGGGGGCCCAGCTTTTGTGTGCTGATGCCTATCTCGGCACCAAGCCCAAACTGGGCGCCATCGGTAAAGCTGGTAGGAGCGTTCCAATAGATGCAGGCCGCGTCGGCCATCTGCTGGAAGCGGTGAGCGGCTGCGGCATCGGCAGTGATGATGCACTCGCTATGCCCCGAGCCAAAACGTGCAATGTGCGCCAACGCCTCGTCGAGCGAGTTGACAGTCTTCACACCCATCCTATAGTTCATAAACTCGGTGCTGAACACGCCCTCCTCTTCTTCGGCCTTCACCTCTTTTATATAAGGATAGCCTTTCAAGGAAGCGGCAGCACGGCTGTCGGCCAATATCTCTACATGCTTGTCGGCCATGTCGGCAACGAGGGCGGGCAGGTCGGCAAGTCGGCTGCTATGAATGATGAGCGTGTCGAGCGCGTTACACACACTCACCCTACGCGTCTTGGCATTGGTAATGATGCGACGACCCATGTCAGTGTCGGCCTCCTTATCAAAGTAGGCATGCACCACGCCAGCGCCCGTCTCAATAACAGGCACGCGCGCCGTATCGCGCACAAAGTTGATCAGTTTCTTGCCACCACGTGGTATGCAGAGGTCGATATATCCCACCGCGTTGAGCATATCGGCCGTGGCCTCGTGAGTGGCGGGCAACAGGCGCACAACATCGGTGCTGATGCCTTCGTGACGTAGCACCTTATGAATGACGTCGATAATGGCACGATTGCTGCTATCGGCATCTTTACCGCCCTTCAGCACACAGGCGTTACCACTCTTAAAGCAGAGCGAAAACACATCGAAGCTAACGTTAGGGCGTGCCTCATAGATGATGCCTATCACACCAAACGGCACACTAACCTTGCGCAAGCGAAGCCCATTGGGCAGTGTGCGCTGACATAGTGTGTGGCCCAGCGGCGACGGCAGCGAAGCCACATGGCGCATATCGGCCGCAATGCCTTCAAGACGCTGGGGTGTGAGCAGCAGTCGGTCGTACAGCGCATTTGCTTTGTCCATACGCTGCAGGTCGTTGGCATTGGCATCGAGCAAGGCGCTTGCGTTATCAGCAATGGCATCGGCCACCGCTAACAGCACCTTGTTCTTAGTATCATCGTCGAGGGTGGCAAGCGTGGTGCTGGCCGCCTTCACCTGTTCAAATATCTTTATGTTTTCTGCATCCATCTTTTAAAAATATAGCTTGTCAACTCGTTAACTCGTCCGCTCGGCTTTGCCGCTTGCTTCAGCAAGAACTATCAAATAATCGTAATGCACAATGGGCTTTACATCGTGTTTACCCACCAGGGTTGTGGCCTCGGTGCTGCTATAAGCGCTACGCCCCAAGCCTATCTTTTGACCATTGGGCGCAATGATGTTTACAATGTCGCCCTCTTCAAAGTCGCCCTCAACAGCGGTAACGCCCACCATCAGTAAGCTTACCGCACGGCTACCCATCAGCGCCTCGGCAGCCTTGGCGTTCACCCGCACAATGCCTTTGGCAAAGCTTGCACTATGGGCTATCCATTTTTTCACGCCCGATGCCGCCTGTGCACTGGCTACAAAAGTGGTGTGCGGTGTGTGCTGTGGCTGCTCAACCAGTAGGCGCAAGATGTTGTCGCGCTGTCCGTTGGCAATAATCACCTCTATACCCTCGTCGGCCACCTTGCGTGCAATGCTACACTTGGTGGTCATGCCGCCGCGTCCGAGGCCACTCTTCTCCTGCTGGATATATTCGCTTAAGTCGCGCCCAGGCTCCACCATTGGGATGAGCTTCGACTGTGGGTCGACCGGACTGCCTGTATAGATGCCGTCGATATTGCTCAGAATGATGAGCTGTTGTGCCCCCATCATGGTGGCAATAAGGCCCGATAGCTCGTCGTTATCAGTAAACATCAGTTCGGTAACGCTCACCGTGTCGTTCTCGTTTACGATAGGAACGACGCCATTGTCGAGCATCACCCCCATGCAAGCACGCTGGTTGAGGTATTCGCGTCGTGAGGCGAAGTTTTCTTTCATGGTGAGCACCTGCCCTATGCGTACGCCATACTCGCGAAAGAGGTCGTAGTAGAGGCCCGTGAGCTTTACCTGTCCGATGGCAGAGAAGAGCTGTCGCTGCTCAACGCTATCGAGCTTGTGCTGCACCGACAGTTCGGCGCGCCCTGCTGCTACGGCTCCTGACGACACCAGTATCACCTCATACCCCTGTCGGCGCAGCCACACCACCTGATCGACAATGGCCGACATACGGGTGACATTTAGTTTTCCGTCGTTGCGAGTCAGCACATTGCTGCCCACCTTTATCACTATTCGCTTCAATATGATGTTTTGTTTTATCTAAAATACTTAAGAGTCTACAATATTCCTGACACAAGTATCCTTATTTGCGAAGGAAATCTCCTTGTCAACTCGTCAACTTGTCAACTCGTCCGCTCGGCTTTGCCGCTTGCCTTAGCAAGAACTTATCAACTTCTTTTATCTTTTTCCCTAATCTCTACGCGTCTAATCTTTCCGCTGATGGTTTTTGGCAGTTCATCCACAAACTCGATGATGCGCGGATACTTATACGGAGCCGTTTCATGCTTCACGTGGTTTTGCAGTTCCTTTACCAGCGCGTCGCCCGCCTTGTCTTTCCACTCCTTGCCCAGCACCACAGTGGCTTTCACCACCATGCCACGAATTTCGTCGGGCACACCCGTGATGGCACATTCAACCACGGCGGGGTGCGTCATCAGGGCGCTCTCTACCTCAAACGGGCCAATGCGGTAGCCGCTACTCTTTATCACATCGTCAATGCGTCCTACAAACCAGTAGTAGCCATCTTCATCGCGCCAAGCCATATCGCCTGTATAGTAGATGCCATCGTGCCAAGCCTTGCGTGTGAGCTGGTCGTCGCGATAGTAGCCTTTAAACAGTCCGAGGGGCTTCACGTCGCCCACGCGCACCACGATCTGTCCTTTCTCGCCATCCTCGCACGAGGTGCCATCAGGGCGCAACAGGTCGATATTATATTGCGGATTAGGCTTACCCATCGACCCTGGCTTGGGCGTCATCCAAGGCATGGTGCCCAGCGTCATACAGGTTTCGGTTTGTCCGAAGCCCTCCATGAGGCGTATGCCTGTAAGCTGGTAAAACTTATCATATACGGCAGCGTTCAGCGCCTCGCCCGCCGTGCAGCAGTAGCGCAACGACGAGAGGTCGTATTGTGAAAAGTCTTCACGTATCATGAAGCGATACACTGTGGGCGGAGCACAGAACGAGGTAATGTGGTATTGCTCAATTTTGCGCAGTATCTTCTCGGCCGTAAACTTCTCGTGGTCGAACACAAACACGGCGGCACCCGCAAACCACTGTCCGTAAAACTTGCCCCATACGGCCTTGCCCCATCCCGTGTCGGCCACGGTAAGGTGTATGCTGTCTTCGCTCAGGTTGTGCCAGAAGGCGCCTGTTACCAAGTGGCCCAAGGCATACAGAAAGTCGTGAGCCACCATTTTGGGCTCGCCACTGGTGCCACTGGTAAAATACATCAGCATGGTGTCGTCGTTAGTGTTTACGTGGTGAGGGCGTTTAAAGGCGGGCACCTTCATCCATTCGTCATGCCATGAATGAAAGCCTTCGGGCACCTCGGGGCCCACCGAGATAAGAGTTTTCACCGTGGGGCTCTCGCTCATAGCCTCTTTCACCTGTGTGAGCACATAGGTCTCGCCCACACACACAATGGCGCGCACGCTGGCGCGGTTGTTGCGGTATATAATGTCGTGCTTGGTAAGCATGTGTGTGGCAGGAATGGCTATGGCACCAAGCTTATGCAGTGCCAGCATGGTGAGCCACCATTCGTAGCGGCGCTTTAGGATAATCATCACCATGTCGCCATGGCCTATGCCCAGCGAGGCAAAGTAGGCGGCCGTTTGGTCGCTCTCGCGTTTCAGGTCGGCAAAAGTAAATATCTTTTCTTCGCCCTCGTCGTTGGTCCATATCAGCGCCACCTTGTTAGGTTGTTCTTCGGCCCATACGTCCATCACGTCGTAAGCAAAGTTAAAGTTCTCGGGAATGTTGAAATGCAGATGCTCTCTGAAGTCTTGCTCTGAGGCAAACTGCGTCTGTGTAAGAAAACGTTCTATCATCTCTCTTTTTCTTTCTTCTAATCGTCTTCACTATATATCTCAAATCACGATGCACACAAATTTTGCGGGCACGCTACCCACGGCGCGCATGCAGTGTTGCTGCGAGGCATCAAAGTAGATGCTGTCGCCCTGGCGCAGTGTCATCACCTTTGTGCCAATGGTTATCTCGAGTTCGCCCTCAAGCACGAAGTCGAACTCTTGTCCGGCATGCGAGTTTTTATTGTGATTAGCATCGCCAGGCAGCGGGTCGACGGTCACCAAGAAGGGGTCGACCTCTCGGCCCTGAAAGCCGCTGGCCAAGCTTTGATATTTATAGTCTTTACGACGTTCTACGCTCAGCCCTTGATCGCGGCGCGTAAGAAAATAGCCTTTCATGCGCGGCTCTTCGCCGAAGAGCAACACATCGAGGGCTATGCCATAACGTTTTGATATTTTTGAGAGGCGATAGACTGATGGGTCGGCCTCGCCCTCCTCCATTTTCATATAGTGTTCTACTGTCACGCCACACAGCTGGGCCACCTCTTCGGCGGGAATGTCAAGCACCTCGCGCAGCCCTTTTAGGCGCTGTCCTATTTGTTTTATTTGGTCTTCCATAACGAATAGTTTGTTATTTATGAGCCAAAGTTAGTAATAATTTTCTAAACAAACACCACGTTGCGCTACATTTTGTTAGGAGAATTAATATAATATATGCATTAAGTATATAGGCTTAATATTTGATAACAAACATCTTTGTACAACCAAAGAACAAACCAAACAACATTTTAAGCAACCTATTTATCAAAATAAAATACACTTTTATGAGGGACTTTTTAGCATATCACCACACTTTTATGAGGCACTTTTTAGCATACCACTACACTTTTATGGTAAGCGTATCCGCGATGCTAGTATATACACGTCAAAAAAATATCGCTCAAGTTT
>ENA-ORSO01000476-ORSO01000476.1-human-gut-metagenome-genome-assembly--contig:-NODE-476-length-34760-cov-3.837315_pt1 | contig 34760 bp, 25 predicted proteins | sample MGYA00241902_ERZ509168 | MGnify/ENA primary metagenome ERZ509168 (study PRJEB26280, sample SAMEA2338806) | human gut metagenome | biome: human gut; feature: human-associated habitat; material: faeces... | reverse complement strand
CCCGCCGATGCTGACGCACTTTCGCTCGTCGGACAGCTGATTCTCAAGAAGATGGACGATGCCGGCATCGTCCCGTTGTCCGACATGATCCGACAGGCCGAAGACGCCGCGGCCAGAGCCCGCGAAGCAGACGCCCGCGCCGCTGAACGTGCGGAAGCGCAGCGCCGAGAGCAGGAAATGGCCGAGGCGGTACGCTCGGCTCAGCGCAGACAAGCTGAAGCGGCAGCGGCAGCGCTGGCGGCCGCTGCTGAGGACGATGAAACGGTTCAGGAAGCCGCTCCCGCACACCCCGTGGAAAAAAGAGGCGCACAGAAAAAAACGGGAGCGGTTTTGCCCGCTCAGAGAGCCCAGCTCAAAAGCGAGCCGAATACGGCTGACGCCCTCTGCGCCGAAGCCTGCGTCACCGAGTCAACGCCGGCCGCAGAGAATGCGCTCCCTGCCGCAGAACCCGCATCCGCAGCACAAAGCGCTGTGAAGGGCTCTGAGCCGACCGGCGAATCCGTTGGGCGGCGCCCCGAACCCATCCAATCGCCCGCGCCCTTGAACACGCCGCTTCGTAATCCCGACCGAGATCCGACGCCCGGCTGTGAACGGTGGCTTGGCTTCGTGCACCGCACCGGAACCTTTGCCAACTTCTTCTGCTTTGCCGTATGGAACCCATTTGAGAAGCGTTTTGAACACGCCTCTGAAGAGTCCCTGCGCATGCGTTTCCCGAGCCTCGGCGCCGTCAATCTGAGGGGCGTTTCGACGGGGGCCGTCAACGACGGCTCCATCTATGCCGCCGACATCGATTTTTCTGCAGATCTGAAGATCAATCTTGACGCGGGTACGGGCGCTCCGCGTCCGGACTTCAAATACCGTATTGACTTTGATAAGTTGACGCGGCAATGCCGCATGCGCCGCGCTTCCGACATCGGCATCTATCGAATCGTCTTTCCGGAATCTGCCGAAGTCGACTTCAGCAAGACCATTCCGGTGCGTCTTTCGCTCGACCCAGCCGTTGAACCGCCTAAAGGCACAAAAGCCGCCAAAAACAATAAAGCTTGGCAAAGCATGGGGATCTCTTCCGTGCCGGTGCTTCTCGCTTACCAAGGCCGATTCCTCGGTCCGTGGACCCTCAAGGAAGATGCGGGCCACCATCCCTATCTGGCTGCGCCCGAAGGCCTCGCCGACGGCCTCGCGCCGGGGCTTGAAGCAGACGGCACGGCACCAGATTTGCTTGAAACGCACGAAAGCTACCGCGCCGTTGATCAAATTGTCGTCGGCCAAAGCGCCGTGCTCGACACGGAAGGACTCAAGGCCGGGCGCTTTGACATATTGAGCGACAGAGCACTCCTCGCCAAGGCTGCTCAGGCCGCTCAAAGCGCACTGTCGGCTTCGGCCGCTCCGCACTCATCCGGAACGGATGCAGGCAGAAGGCAGATTGAATCGTGGCTTGCGGCCGAGCATTCTTCCAATGAACTCTTTCCCGATGTCGCTGAGGTCTCAGAGCGCCGCCGGGCTCGTCTGGCAAAACTCCTGGAAGCAGCGGGCCGCAGCTGCCTTTTCACCCGTGAAATAGCCGATCTTGCCCGCATTTCGATGGGGGAGCAGGCGCTTGAAAAGGGCCCGCTCTTTGAGGCCGTGCTCGAGCGCATCTTTTCGGATGCCAAAACGCTCAAGCAGCTCGGCGCCAGTTCTGCCTTCGTCAGTATTCTCGAAAAGAAAGAGCGGCAGGTCGATCAGCTCGCCCAGCGAATCGAAGCCGAACGCATCCGAGCTCAGGCCGAACTCTCTGCCGCTGAGGCAGAAAAGACCGCTGCCCTTCAGGCGCTCCAGGACGAACAAGCCAAACTCGCCGCTCAGCGCCAAAACACAGCAGCCGAATTCGCAGCGCTTGCTGATCTCGAGGCCGTCAACGCCAAACGTCAGACACTTGCAGAGGATGTTGAGGCGCTTCAATCCCAAATTGAGGGTCTCACGCATTCTGCCCAAGATCTCGAATCCCGCGTTTCCGAAGCTGCTCAGCGCGCACAGAACTATATTTTCGACGGCCGTGCCGCAGCCAAATACATGGAAGCCGCAGCCGACTGGCGTCGGGAAGAAACCGAGAAATCCATTGTCCTCCGTGCCGAGGCCATCAGCCGTCTGAAGACCTCTGCGCTTTCGGGCGCCGAACTGGCCGATTATCTGGTGAAAGGCGTCTCTGCCGTTCGCAGCTACGGTGCCAACGACATCCTCAACCTTTTTTTGTCCCTCACGCAGAACTTCCTGACCGTCTTCTCCGGGCCGCCGGGATCGGGCAAAACATCGATCTGCTCCATCTTGGCGCACGTCCTTGGGCTCGACCTCGTATCGGAGGCGCTCAGCCGCCAGTCGCCCGATTCGCTCGCGCTTTGGCCGTCGCCGGAATTTGCCGACCGCTATCTGCCGATCTCCGTGGAGCGCGGCTGGACCTCCAAGCGCGACTTCGTGGGGTATTGGAATCCGCTCACCAAGACGTTTGAGAGCGTTGATGACCGCCGGCGCGATGCTTTCCAGGCGCTCGATGCTGAAGCTCGGCTCAGAGCGCCCAAGCTCCCTGCGGTGATGCTTCTCGACGAAGCCAATCTCTCGCCCATGGAGTACTACTGGGCAGACTTCATGAATGTCTGCGACGATGCCTCTGGTCACGCCTCTATCAGCCTAGGCGACCACAGAAGACTGAAAATTTCGCCTGCGCTTCGTTTCCTCGCTACGATCAACAACGACCACACGACTGAAACGCTCTCGCCTCGCCTCGTCGACCGCGCGGCCGTCATTACCCTGCCGGCCGCAGACCGAAGAGCTCTGATTCGTACTGCGCAGAGCTTTGAGCCGCAGATCATCAGCTGGGCAGCACTTTCAGCCTTATTTTCCGCCGGCACAACACCGCTCACCGGCGCTCCTGGAGAAGGCTTGGAGGAGCTGATTTCGCTCACCGCTGCTGCCGGCACACCGATGTCGATTCGCGTGCAGCTCGCTTTTGAAAAAGCCGTGCTTGGCGGTCTCAATGTTTTCCGTGAAGATCAAAAATTAGGGCAAAGTGCGGCGGACGCCGCACTCGACTGTGCGGCAGCTTCCCGGCTGCTCCCGCATCTTTCCGGCAATGGTCCGGACTACAGATCGGCGCTCGTTAATCTGCTCGATGCGGCTCACCGGCGGCGGCTGGTGCGAACCGCCGGACTGCTCAAAACGATGATCAGCCGCGGCGACCGTGCGCTCGGATACTTCAGCTTCTTGTGAAGCTGACGACCGATATCCAAGAGCATCACGCAAGGAGCCTCAGTGGTGAGCGACGCGCTTCATTCCTCTGCCGCAGCCGTGAGCGACGATTCACGCCCCATTTCTCGAATCGCCGCCAACCGGCTGCGTCTCGTTCCGCTCAGCTGGAAGGGCGAAACTGTGGAGCTTACGCTCCAGTCTGCGCCCGTCCACTTCTGTGCCGACACGCTCGTGAAGACGCTGCCGACGGTTTTTGCCGATCGGCCGTACCGCATTGAATGTGAAGGCGCCATGCTCAATCGGCTCGCTGCGGTCACGATTGAACTTAATGACGATGTCGTTTTGTGTTCATCGACGAGCCGTAACGGCCTGCAGTTCTTTGCTCAGCCGACTGACCCCAATCTTTTTGCGGACGTATTTGGTCTTGCGAGACTCTCCGTCTCGCTTCGCAGACCCGACGCTCTAGTCCCGGAGCTTTTCTACGCGCCGCCCATCCATGTGCTTTTGCCTAAGGGGGAGCGCGCCGAAGCCATTTCCAAAATGGCCGTTCGAGTCGCATCAGCGAGCGACAGACTCTTCCCGAAAGTGTGCTCGCACGATCGAACGAAAGAGGACTGCGGCGAATCATCTTCGGAAAAAGCAATTCGCAATCAGGAAGAAGCGCTCGAGCGCATTATTCAGCTCTACGAGCAGCACTTCAGTTATTTCCGAACAAATGCACGCAGCCGTCTGAGCGAACGTGAAGAGGTCGGCGCCTTTGCAAAACTCAAAAGCTTTACGCAGAAAACCCTCGAATTCATCGTTCGTCATCCCGAAGAGCTCGAACCGGCTCCCGGCGGCATCGGCATACGCCCGAACGGCATCGGACCCGCCTGGCTGCCGCGCAGAACCTTGATTCGTTCTGCACAGCCCTCCTTCAATACTTATGAAAACCAAGCGCTGGTCGGTTTTTTAACCTCGCTTGCCCATGAAATCGACAAAGAATCTGCCGAACTCACCCTCGCAGCCGAGGAGCTTCCGCACACGCAGTTCAATGTCCCGGAGGGTTATGTGCCTTCCACTGCCGCCATTTTTGCGGAGTCCGCCAAACGTCTACAGCTTGCCGCGAGCCGCTTTCTGCAGTTTCGAGAGCGCCTGACTCAGCTGCGCGAGCTCTATGTGCGCACACTCGGCATTGAAGGCGAAATGCATCCATGGCCGCTGCGCCCAACGCCGGTCTTTCTCGCCATTACGCCTTATCGAGAAATCTTTGAGGCCGTTTCCAACTGGCGCAAAGCCCCTCCGCCCGGTCTGGAGGAAGGCGAGATGCTGCTCACCTGCATGGCAAACAGCCGTTTATACGAATACTACGTTCTCACTGCGCTCCTCGACGCATTCGCCGCCAACGGGTTCCTGCAGACTAGGGCCTCAAGATATGACTATCAGGGCGCGCAAGGTCTTACAACGGGGAGCGACGAACGTCCCCATGCCAATACCTTCACGTTTGAAAAGGACGGCATCGAACTCACGCTCTGGTACCAGCCGGTCGTGAGCGGCGGGATGTATGCCGGAGAAAACGGGCTGGGACTCGCCCGTGCTTCGGATTGGTCCCTGATGCAAAACAGCGACTCTCCCAACACGCTGAGAACCGCCGACAAGCCCTTTTACACGCCGGACTTTATCCTTCGTGCCGCATTGAAGCACGACGCCGAATCAACCGAGCATTCTCGGGCGGTTTACTTTGTGGCTGACGCTAAATTCTCCCGCATGCAGACCGTGATCGCTTCTCAGACGATGAGCTTAGTGTTCCGCTATCTCTTTTCCATCCGGCCGATCCGCTCTGAGGATCAGCACGCCGGACTTTGGATTTTCTGCGGCTCGGACCTGCACGGTGACGCCTCTGCTTCTCCGCTTACCGCCATGGGCGCTGCGCTCCATGGGCCGGCCTTTGTGGTTGAGCGGCTCGATCCCGAAATGGAAACTCAGGCGCTTGTCCGCACGGCGCTCCAAACCGCGCAGGCACTTGCAGCCAGCCTTTAAACACTTTGTGCACAGGGATTGAAACTTCTGGCCGGCTGGGGTTCAGTCTGAACCCAAATGCGCTTGGCGCTGCCAATCAAACGAAAGCCTCCAGAAAATGCTGAGATTTTTCTGGAGGCTCTGGAAGAATCTGCCGAAACTCAGTCCGACAGCGTCAGCACTGTCACTTGACGTCGCCGAACCACTTGTCGTAGATCTTCTGGAAAGTACCGTCAGCACGCATCTCGTCCAATGCGTCATCGAGCGCCTTCAACAGCTTCTTGTTGCCCTTCTGAACAGCCATGCCGTAGAAGTCGTCGGAAACGACAAAGTCAAGCGCCGTCAGATTCATGCTCTTAGAGGCTTTCTGCGTAAGGAAGTACTTGTTGACGGGGCCGTCATTGAGCATTGCAAAGCACCCGCCCTTATTGAGTTCCAAAAAGGCATCCGCAGCAGAATTGAAGGTACGCACCGTCGTGCCGGGGATACGCTTCATCACCAATGCGCCGCTTGAGCCGATTTCGGCGCAAAGCAATTTGTTTTCAAGGTCTTTGACGCTCTTGATCTTGGGAGCATTTTCCTTCGTGGTCATCACGGTGAGACCGGCGTTGAGGTACGGTTTGGTGAAATCGACCTTTTCCGCACGTTCGGGCGTAATCGTCAGCGCCGAAACAGCCGCATCAATGTTGCCGCTCACCAGCGCCGGCACGAGACCGTCGAGCGTCATGGAAATAATCTGCACATCGAACCCCTTTCGGCGTCCGATTTCACGGATCAGATCCATGTCAAAGCCTTCGTATTCGCCGTTTTGCGAATTCACATATTCAAACGGCGCATAAACGGTGAGGCTGCCGACACGAAGCGTCTGAGCAGCATCAGCGGCGGCTGAAAAAGAGAAAACGACAGCGGCAGCTGCGGCAGCCGCAGCGATTTTTTTGAACATAGCCATCAGAGGGCCTCATATTTATGAAGCGGATTGTGCAGCAGAACGTGATCCCTCTTTTTATCGTTCACATGCTTCGAGTCTCAGGCACTGAGGGCCTGCTCTCCGCGGGGATTTTTCGAACTGCCGGACCCTCCCGGGTTGGCTTCTGACTGAGTGACGGACACTAAGCGCCCTCCAGTCAGTGGTGAATTTATGCCGACGGGATCTTTTCCGTCAGCCTTGGTCAATGCCTTCCGGGCGGCACGTTTTCCTTTGAGTGCATCAGCCTGATGGTCGGCATCTTCCGCGGATCCGGCCTGAGGGGCCGTCCCGTTCCTCCTCGCCTTCACGGGCGCTTCGGACCCCATAATCCTACACAGAATTGCGACACACGCTCAAAACCAACCCTCCGCTCAGGCAATGTCAATGACTTAAGTCAAAGCGCTTCATAGCATTGCGCGTGTATTCCTTGCTGACCGCATTGACTGACGGGGAGACCCTATGCGCTTCCCGGGAGGCATAGAAAAGGGCTTCTGCGAGCAATATCCCGCAGAAGCCCTTCAAAGGTGCCTCGCTGAACTTTGGCAAACGGTCAGGCAGAGCGCATCTTCAGTCAATGCTGACGAACAAGGTCATCCATAAACTGCAGATACGTCTCCTTCGTGAATACGGGCTTGAATTCACGGCAGATGCGGTCGGCTTCCTGAGCATCGTCATAGAGCAGGTCAATAAGCGTCATGGCGAGCACCTCGGGCGTTTTCACATACGCCGTCTCCTCATCCGAAACGACGTAGTCTGCACCGTGGAGCGTGCCGGTAACGCAGCCCACCCACGGATGCACGCAAGGCATGAGATGGGATACGTCGCCCATATCCGTGCTGCCGGCGGAATGAACGCCTTCTTCAACGTTTGCTGCGCCGAAAATCTGTTTGGCGTTTTCGCGCAGCAGCGTACGGAAGTTTTCATCGGGCTTGAGCGGTAGGTAGCCCGGAAGATCCGTAATATCGCACTTGGCGTTAAGCGCCATGGCGCCCGCATTGAGTGCGCGGTTGATGTCGCGGTTGTAGCGGGCGAGCGCCTCGACGTTGGCCGCACGCGTGTAGCTTTCCATCTTCACGTAGTCAGGAATGACATTGACAAGGTCGCCGCCGGAATTGATGATCGGATGGAAGCGCACGCAGTCGTCTTCGCGGAAGGTTTCGCGCAGCGCATTGACGCCCATCACCCCCATCATGGCCGCATTGAGCGCATTGATGCCGCGGTCCGGAGCACCGGCCGCATGAGCGGCACGGCCGTGATATTCGATCAGTTTGCCGACGAAGCCGTTCGAACTTGCCCCAACGGTGAATTCCCCTTCGGGATTGGCGGTCGCGTTGACGTGCATCATCATGGCCATATCGATGTCGTCAAAGGCGCCTTCGGCAATGAGCTGCTGCTTACCGCCTAAGAACTGAAGCTTGCCTTCGCGGCGCAGTCCGCTGCGGTAGTCAATTTCGACATATTCTTCGGCCGGCACAGCAAAGAAAACCAGATCGCCGCCGAGATAATCCATGACCCCGGATTCTTTCATTGCATAGGCGACAGCCAGAAGATTGCCGATCTGCACATTGTGACCGCAGCAGTGCGCTGCGCCCGTCGCGGGATCACTGTGCGGATGGTTGCGGCAGACGATGGCATCGAGCTCGCCCAGAACGGCAACCGTACGGCGGTGTCCTTTGCCGGCAAGACGCGCCTTCACGCCGGTGATGCCCCAGCCCGTTTCATAGTCCAGGCCGAGCGCATCAAAGGCGGCACGAACTTTGGCAGAGGTTTTCTGCTCTTTAAAGCCGAGTTCAGGCTCAGCAAAAATGGCATGACCGAGACGGACGATGTCGGGATTGCGGCGGCGAATGACTTCGCAGACCCGCGCCTTCAGTTCTTCCTTATTCATTTTGGAAAAAACCTTGCAAATGAAGCGACTCCGATGGAGCTCAAAAAAACTTAAGAGACTGCGCAGAACTTCAGCCGGCCGCCCGGAATGGGTTGGATCGGTATGGCGCTCGCGCAGACTCTTCTTACCAGTTAATGACCAATTCTGCGCCCGCCCGGCGAACTTGAACAGTCCGAACTTGGGCGGGCGAATAAAGCTGCCTCAATACATCAGAAGATGCCTTCAAGATGCAGAATGATTTCAGCGAGCACCGTTGCGCAGATGAAGCTGCCCGCACCGACGGCGAGCGCCACCGGAACAATGCGCCAGGAAAGACGCTTAAAGGCGTCGATATCCTTGCCGAGCGACAGACCGCAGTAAGCAAGCACCGGCGTCGTGATGGGCAGGAACCCTACCTGCTTCGTATAGTGGATCACCCAGTCGCCGCCCGGGAAGCCCGGCAGCGAGATCACCACTGCGATGATCGATACCCAAAAGACCATCGGGAGAATGCGAAAGCCCGGCAGGTGCGAAACCAAAATGCCGAAGGCCGTGATCACGACGAGAAGCAGTACGCCAATCGAGCTTTCAGCCATATTCACCTTCGGGAGCTGGATGCTGTTGGCGATCCAGGTAAAGAAGGCCGTCACCAGAAGGATGAACAGCACGTCCTTCATTTCTTCCATGAGTTTGCGGATTTCCATTTTTCGTTTCCTTTGTCTTGTTCGCTTGTATTCGTTGCCATGGAAGAGGATCAGTCGTTGGCCTTAGGCTTGGCCGATCCCTTGTCGCCCGTAAAGAACTCATAAACCTTGATCGTAACGGGGAGCGAAATAAAGAGCGCAAAGTAGATGCCGATCACAGACGTGAGGAGATTGGCCGCCGCTGCATAGGCACGCACGGTTTCTTCCCATTCCGGATGAACGACGATGATCGAGCTCGTCGCAGCGGCCATCATGGAGGCGCTGCCGATGCCGGCGCCCATGGCAAGCGCATGCGGATGGAAGAAACCCATCTGTGCAATGATGCCGGCCAGAACCGACACCCAAAGCGCGCCGAAGACCGTTCCGCAGACATACATGCCCATTACGCCGTGGCCTTCAGGAGAATCCAGGCCGAAGCGCTCCGAAATAATGGCGACGTTGGGTTCTCGGTCAATGGAGTAGCACGCGCCGATCGCTTCGCGTTTCATGCCGACGAGGAGCGCCACCGGCAGACCGAAGATCAGCGTGCCGAAGAAGTGGCCGAATTCCTGCATGATCAGCGCCCAGCCGGACTGCATGATCATTTCAATATTCGGACCGATATCGAGCGCGATCTTCGTGATCAGCAAAAGAACGCCCACGGAAAGCATCTTGCCCGCGCGATTCATTTCTTCGAGCCTCACGACGCTCCAGCGCGGGAAGCTCACCAATGCACCGAATACAAGTGCATAAAGCAGCGGCAAAAGCACGACTAGACCGAACTTTTGTACACCCACCAGTTCCGCGAGCACCACAATAATGAGTGCCGCCGCGTGAATTTTGAAGTTCCGGATGAGATCCATGAGCGTCTCCAAAAACCTTCCGCCGGTTAAAACGGCTTGGCAAGCCGTTTTTTTTCGAGGTTTGGCGGTTGAGGCTGTAATTAAATTAAAGAGGGAAGAGGAATAAAAAAACGGGAGGCGCCTTTCGGAGCTTCCCGTTCGTTTTTGGGAACCCTTTTTAAGTTCCCGCTTGTTGGGTGCTGGCGGAATTCGGTTTCCCCGAATGCCTGTCAGTCTCTTCGAACGTGCATCCGCAAGGCGTCAAGCGTCTCGCTGCCTGTTGTGCTGCGAGACGCGGATGTAGAGGATGTAGAGCTGGTGCGGAGAGCATTCGAGCGGCGGCCGTGAAGGACGTCGGCAGCTCGGCAAGAAGTGCGGATATACACCTGCATGATGCTTCCTATTGGCTCATGAAAAAATTCGAAGAAATCGGCCGCAGCTGTATACCCATCAGGTCTACTGCCGCAACGCGTTTAAAGCACCATAGCACGAGATCCAAAAAAACGGCAAAACCGTGAAATTCGCTGTATGACAACGATGAATATCGGCTTCCTCACGGATTCCGCTTGAAAAATTCATATTTTTTCGCGTAATTTTTCTAAATAATCAAGCGGGGCATTTGAATTTGGACGAACAAGTGATTGATATGCATCAATTTGGTTTTGCAGTCCTACCAAGCCCTTTTCAAGTGACGGCAGGTACGATGAAATCACTATGAAGCCGGAAATTTTTCTCTCCTCTCTGCAGCCTCGCCGTCACTGGTGGCGTCTCCCGTCAAGTTCAAAGGCGGGTGCGCAGACCTGTGCGCCGGTTTGAGAGAAGGAAAGATCGTGCAGCGCACTTGATGCTTTTCCCCCGAGCTTCTCAGTCCAACCCGCCTTCCGGCGGGTTTTGTTTTTTCAGCCGCAAAAACAAAAGCAGTTCCGCCGCAGACGATTTGCAGTTTTTCTCCTTCATTCCATCTCGAGAATTCATCATGACCTCCCCTGCACCGGCTTGCGCCTCTGACGCTTCGCTTGACGAAAACCGAATTCCCTTCTTCTTCGGACCCGCATCGCTCCTCATTCCGTTTCTCATTTTTGCGCTGCTCTCGGTCTATCTTTTTGTCGTCCTCAAAGTGTTCGATCTGATGGCGCTTGCGGGTGCCGGACTCACGGCGCTGGTCGCCACGGTCTTCATTTCCACCTGCCTGGCTGCCGTCACGAGCGTCGCCGTGGCGCTGGCCGGACAGCTCGCCGACCGGCTGCTGCGCCGCAGCATTGATCCCTATCGCCGCGCTTATCTGCTCGCCGGATTTGCCAACAGCATCCCGGTGGTGCTGCCGTTTTCGGCTTTTTCACTCATTACGCTTTCAGCTGCCTCGGCGCTCGGAGACCCGTCCCTCACGCCGTTTTCTTTGATGACGGCAACGTTCTATCCCATTGCGCTTTTCGTCGTATTCTCCGTATCGATCGCCACCGGCATCGGACGTCCTAAGATGAGCGATGAGCCTCAGGCCGCAGACAAGGCATAAGGCTTGACCCCGCTTTCATGAGAGAGAACCGGACTGCGGCGCACTTTTGAGACACACTATGACTGACCCTCTTAACTCCTGCCCCGAAGCATCCTCAGAACTCGAACCCGATGAGTTTGAACTCTTTGACCTCACCGTTACTGTGGAGGGCGGCAGTTTCGTCTGCCGCCATCACCTCGGACAAGGGTTCAAAGTCGAAGGTGAAGATCTGGTCTTTCCCGAGGGCGGCCGCTTTTCCCTCTATGCCATGGCCGCGCTGCTGCCCTTGATTCCAGCCAAACAGCGCCCGACCGCCGCGGCAGACTGGATGACCACTGACGCGCTCATTGCCTGTCCGGATCCCAACTGCGGCGCCCGCTTTCGCATTTCACGCACGGGGCTGCGGCGGTTCCGGCACGGTGAATGCACCGTTGTGCCGCTCCCAGCCAAAACAACAGACAAACAACCCTAATTCAAACTGAACTTTTTTCGGACCTCCGTCATGACGCCATCCATTGCCCGTACGCAGCTCACTGCCGACTACAGCATTCCCAAAATCATCAACGGCGGCTGGCAGCTCGCCACCGGTCATGCGCTCGCACACGCGCTCGACATGAAGGACGCCCACAATGCCTTCGCCGAACTGCTCGACCGCGGCTTTGATACTTTTGACTGCGCAGACATTTATACGGGGGTGGAAGCGTTCTACGGCCAAATCATTGCCGAACGGCGCCGCGCCGGCTTGTCGCTGCCGCAGATTCACACCAAATTTGTCCCCGATCTCAAGGATCTCGCTCATGTCGACCGCGCCTACGTTGAGCGCGTGATTGAACGCTCACTTTCGCGTCTTGGCGTTGAGCGTCTCGACATGGTGCAGTTCCACTGGTGGGACTACGATGTTCCCGGCATGATTGATACAGCAGGCGAACTCATGCGGCTCCAAGAAAAAGGACTCATCCGCTGCATCTCTACGACGAATTTCAACACCGCCAACCTCAAAAAACTTGTGGATGCCGGCATTCCCGTCGTGACCAATCAGTGCCAGTATTCGCTCCTCGACCGCCGTCCGGAAAAGGCCATGACGGATTTCTGCCGCCGCAGCGGCGTCAAGCTCATCGCTTACGGCACGGTCGCCGGGGGCTTTCTTTCCGACAAGTGGCTCGGCCAACCGGAACCGGACCTCAAGCGCCTCGAAAACCGTTCTCTCGTCAAATACTTGCTGGTCATTGAGGATACGCTCGGCTGGGCGGGTTATCAGAAACTCCTCGAACGCCTTGCTGCTTTGGGCAAATCGACCGGGCTTTCAATCGCCGGTCTGTCGTCTCTCTACACCATCGGGAAGCCCGAAGCCGCAGCGGCAGTGGTGGGAACGCGCAGCAGCCGTCATGTTGCCGACACCTGCCGACTCATCGGAAAGACTTTCCCCGAAGACGCCCGCCGTGAGATGGATGAGTTCCTTAAGCTCTTCCCGCAGATCGAAGGGGACTGCTTTGATATTGAACGCCAGCCCGGTTCGCGCCATATTGCCATCATGCGCATGAATCTCGTCGACAGCACAACGGGCAAATAAAAGGGCTGCCGCGCTTGATCATTTGACAAACGCTCATGCACCCTTTGAATGCATGAGCGTTTAATTCACTAAGCTGAGAAAGAGCAGCGAGGCGGAGACAGTATCACCGGCCCTGACGCGCATTGATGCCGTCAATGAGTCCGGGCAGTTCGCTGAGCGAATCAATCACAAAATCAGCGCCGGCCGCCAAGAGGACTGAACGAGTACGGCTGCGTGCCGCAGCTTTTTGCGCATCCGTGAGCGCACTGAATTCAGCGTGCGAAAGTCCCATGACGGAGGAACCGTCAACGACGCCGACAGCCCAGACGCCGGCAGCACGCGCCTCTTCAATGTCGCTCACCGTGTCGCCGATTTTCACAACGGTACGCACGGCGGGGAGCTTGAGCAGCCGCATGTTCTCAAAAATCATGTAGGGCCAAGGACGCCCGAAACCGCCCGTCTCGTCGGCCGTGACAAGGCAGTCCGGCGCATAACCCGCTTGACGCGCAGCCTCTTCGACCACATTCATCATCTCGCGGGTGTAGCCGGTGGTGCTGCCGATCTTCAGACCGCGGCTGCGCAGCTCCTTCACACAGTCGAGAACCCCGTCCTTGAGTTCACAGTGACGATCGAGCACAGCGAACAAAGCCGGCTCAAAATCGTGATAAATCGCCTGCGCATCGCTTTCTTCCGGAGACCGTCCCCAGCGCTCTGTCCAGCGCGCTTTGACCGAGGGCATCGCCAGCATGGTGCGGATATGCTCAATTTTGAGTTTGCCCATCGGCGCCCGCGTCTCTTCGAGCGTCACATCAATGCCTGCCTTGCGGAAAGCCTCAGCAAACGCTGAAACCGGCGCAAAACAGCCAAAGTCAACCGTGGTGCCCGCCCAATCGAAAATAACGCCTTGAATGGTCTGCTTCATAATGATCTGCCTGAGATGGATGTTCAGAGGGATGCGAGATAGCCGCGGAAAAGGCCGAGAATCTTCGGCACATCGTCGCCGTGAATTTCCCCGATATTGCCGAGCCGGAAGCTCGGACGTTCCGTGAGCTTGCCCGGATAAATGACATATCCGCCGGCCTTGAGCACCGCATACATGTGCTTGAAATCGAACCCTGCCTGATCCGGATAAAGGAAAGTCGTGATGAAGGGCCCCTGCCGATCTGCTGCCACGTAGGCTTTAAAGCCCAATTCAGCCATGCCTTCACGCAGCGCCTCATTGACCGCAGCATAGCGGGCATGCCGAGCCGCAATGCCGCCTTCGGCTTTGAGCTCCCGAAGCGCTTCATCAAATGCCGCTACGACATGCGTGGGAGAAGTGAACCGCCATTTGCCGTGATCCTTCTCGAGCGTTTCATACTGCGCAGTCAAATCGAGCGAGAGCGAACGCGCATTGCCTTTAGCAGCGAGCAGCGCAGATTTGCGGGCAATGATGAAGGAAAAGCCCGGCACGCCCTGAATGCACTTATTGGCCGAAGAAATCAAAAAGTCAATGCCAAGAGACTCCGCCGGGATTTCCACCCCGCCGAAGCTGCTCATGGCATCCACGATGAACAAGCGGTTTTTCGCCTTGACGACGCGGGCCACGCTTTCGATGTCGTTGAGAATACCCGTCGTCGTTTCGCTGTGCACCATCGAGACTATCGTCGTTTCGGGGTGCGCATCGAGCCACTCGGCAACTCTTTGAGCATCAGGCGTCTCATCCCAGCCGCAGTCAATGCGGTCAAACGGAATGCGGTGATAAGTGAGAATCTGGCACATGCGCTCTGAATAAGCGCCGTTGACCAGCACCAGTACGCGGTCGGCTGCACCCGGCACGCTTGAGAGAACAGATTCCACGCCGAAAGTACCTGAGCCCTGCATCAGCACGACGCCGTACTCGGCGGGGTTAGCTTGGGCCAGTTCCAAGAGCGAAGCGCGAATGGATTCGGTCATGGCCTTGTAGTCGTCGTCCCAAGTGCAGCGGTCGACGAGCATGGCTTCACGGACGGCGAGCGTCGTAGTGAGCGGGCCGGGGGTTAAAAGCTTGTAGGTATTGGGATCAGCAATATTGGGCATTTGCATCATTGAAAAGTGCGGCGCAGATAAGCATGCGCCCGCAGTATTTTTTTCTAGTGTGCTTAAACGCCCGATGCGCAACAGCCTCCGAAGGCTGCCCGCACGGGTGTTCTGAGAGACAAACCCCTCGATCAGAGAGGTCTTGTCGAGGGGTTGGAACCTTAAGAAGCGCTCTATAAGCCTTTACTCGCCCTTAACGAGCTTCTGGTGCTTCTGGAGGAGCTCCACAGTCAAGGCTTCAGGGAACTGCTTCGGATTGGCCGGTTTGTTTTCGGCCGATACCGTTTCACCCTTGTAGAGCGCCACCGGGTAGTACTGGAGCAGTTCCGGGCGAGCATTCTTGATGATCACTTCAACCACCTTCTGTGCATTCGGATTGGTCTTATCCCCTTTGTCGACAACGGCAGCCGCTTCAGTGAGCATGAAGTTGCCTTCCACCGGGTCAATAAAGTCAACCGGAAGTCCTTTGGCCTTGTCCGCTACGGCCTGATGACGAAGCCCGAAGCCCACAGCCACCTCACCGGCGCGAATCAGTTTGAGCGGAGCGGAACCCGATTTCGTCAGATGCGCACCGGCATTCTTCTCAATCGCCTGAAGAATCTTCGCGCCTTCGGCTTCACCCTTATCGGCAATGACGGCCTGCGTCATCAGCCACGATGTGGAAGAACCCAGAATGTCCGGCACGGAGATATGACCGGCATAGATGGGCTGAGCAAGATCCTCAATGCGGGCGGGACGCGGGAGCTTATCCGCAGCGAGCACCTGAGTATTGATGAAGAGCGCTCCGCAGTTGCCGAGGATCGGCGCATAGTAATCCGGGGTCGGATTGATCGTGTCCGGCGTGAAGGCAAGCTTCTGGAAAAGTTTCTGGCTCTTCTGGAGACTGTCCAGATAGTAGGAAGCGGTGGTTACCACGTCGGCTTCAATGTTCTTGCCTTCGGCGGCGAGCTTGCCGCCGAGTTCGGAGGTGCCGAGCCCCTGAATCTTATAGAGCCCCTTCATGCCGTTGGCATCCAAGGCATTCTTCATCGCCTTTTGTGCCTCTTCGTCAGCATTCGAATAAATGATGACAGCCGCGGCCTCAGCCGCAGGGGCAGCTTTCTGCTCAGCGGGCTTTTCACCATTGCAGCCGGCAAGCAGAGATACTGCGGCGGCAGCAGCCGCGAGAGTGAACATTTGCTTCATTTTTTTATCCAATCCAAGTAAATGACAAATAAGAGAGGTGTGTGAATTTCATGCCGCTGGGGAGTCGGTCACTGCGGGAGTGGTGTTCAGCAGCAAGCGTTATGAACGAGTTGAGCCGGCCTTTTGGTCAGTGCGCGAGCACTCTGCCAACTTGTCGAGAATGAGTTTTGCGGCGACGTTGGTCACGAATACCAAGAGCGAGAGCACGAAGATCGCGTCAAACCGCTCGTAATAGGAAAATTCCTTGATCTTCGTGGTCAGAAGCATCGTCGACGTACCGCAGAGGAAAACCACCGCTGAAATGGTCACCATTGAATTGATGAAATAGAGTTCAAACATTTCAATGAGCGTCGCCCGCGCATTCGGGAGCACCACACGGCGGATCGTCTGAATCCAGGTATCACCCATCAGCAGTCCCGTCGTCTCCCATCCTGCATTCATGCGTGAGAGCGCTGCCGTCCCCATCAGGTAAGGCGAAGCAAAGAAGTGCACCAGGTTCGCGAGGATCAGAATGGCGATCGTGTTCTGCAGAATCGTGCCTGAGAACGCGAAGAGGAAGCCCACGCCAATCACCATGCCCGGCAAAGTACTCGTCATCATGGCCAATCCATCCATGGCGGAACGGCAGACGCGAGGCAGCTTGGAGCGCGCCTGAATGAGCGCCGCAGCAAAGGAGATGAACGTACCGATGGCCGCGGAAGCAGCTGCCACGCCGATCGAACGCAGATAGATCCCGCCGATATCGTCTTCGCCCAGAATGTCGATGAAATGCTGAATCGTGAAGTTCGGCTTATAAGGCCAGTTCTCAACAAAGGGCACGATGAACATCACGGCAAAGATGCAGAGCAGCACTGCCGCCAATCCCGCATAGAAGAGGAGAAATGCTCCGTCTCTTGCGGCTGACGGCATGAGCATCGGCCGCACAATGTCCGTACTGCGGAAATTGAGTTTTTCGCTCCATCGCAGCAAAGCCACCGCACCGACTGCCGGCACCATCATCGATATCGCCACCACTGCGCCGCGGCCGAAATCCGGCACGGCACCCATCATCGTCGAATAGAGTTCGGTAGCGACCACTTCATATTGACCCGCAATGGAAATCGGAATGCCGAAATCCGTGAAGGCCAAGAAGAAGCCCAGCATAAAGGCGGAAACGCAGGCACCGGCGACCGGACGAAGCGCCGAAGTCCAAAAGCGTCTCAGGAACCCGTCGCCCATCACGCGCGAGACGATTGCGTAGCGCGGATCGACGTAAATAAAGGCATTGCTGATGATCAAGAAAACGGGCGGCAGCAGGTAAGCCACGTCAGCAATCAGCAGTCCCCAAAAACCGTAAATTGAAAACGGCGGCGGACCAAAGAACTGGCTGATAAGCCCCATACGGCCAAAGGAGTAAATGACGGCAAAGCCATAGGTGATCGAAGGCAGAAAGAGCGGCAGGAGCATCAGAATCCGCACCGCTTTCTTCACCCAAGCCGGCAGCTGTGAAATCACCAGACCGTAGGCAGCGAAGAAACCCAAAAGGGTAGCGACAGCCGCTGCGGCAGTACTCACCGCAAAGCTGTTGGCCATCATCGACCAGAAACCCGGGCGCATGACCACCGAGAGCCAATTCGCGGCCGTCAGCGTGCCTTTCTCCAAAATCGACTGGCCAAAGATCAAGGCGAGCGGGATGCCTAAAAAGAGCGCGAAGAAAATCATTACCGCCTCATAGAGCACTCGGTAATGTCTGCGCTCATCCGTGCCGGCGCCCGTGAGGAACGCCGATACCCCAGCGAGCAGCGTACTGCCCGAAGACGCTGTCGTCATGGACGTCATCCTCTCAGCTCGCTGCCGGCATCAGCGACTGCTCGGCTGCGGGCTGCCCAAACAGTCGATAAATATTGTCGCGCTTGATCGTCAGCTGCGAAAGAATGAAGCGGCGAACGAAATCGTCCGCCGGCCGGTGCACAATGCCCTGAGGCGTATCGAACTGTGCAATTCGGCCGCCATTGATGATGAGCACCTTGTCCGAAAGCGTCAGCGCTTCTTCCGGATCATGCGTCACAATCAGCGTCGTGAGTTTGAGCTGCCGAGCAATGGTGCGGATGCGCTCTTTGATGGATTCTTTAATCAATCCGTCAAGCGCGGAAAGCGGCTCGTCAAGGAGCAGAAGGCGCGGCTTCATCACCAGCGTTCTCGCCAGCGCCACACGCTGCTTCTGACCGCCGGAAAGCTCCTGCACGCGGCTTTTAAGATGCGGCTCGAGTCCCAATAAGTGGATGAGATCGCGTACTTCTTCCGGAGTGGATCGGCCCGGACAATTCTTCAGACCGTAGACAATATTTTCTTCGGCATTGAGATTGGGAAAGAGCGCATAGTCCTGAAAGACAATATTGAAGCCGCGCTTTTCCATCGGAACGTTCGTCACATTCTCGCCGTCAACCAGAATGCGTCCGGAGGTTGCCGGCACCAGCCCGAGAATTAAATTCAAAAGCGTCGTCTTGCCGCAGCCGGACGGTCCCAAAATGGAGACGATGCTGCCTTTGGGGATGGCGAGTGAAATATCTGAAAGAATGGACTTGTCGCCGTAGCGCTTAGCGATATTCTCGAGAACAAGCATGAACGTGTGAGAGATGAGCAAAACTAAACAGCTGTTATTTTTAGCACTCCATGTGACGAGGCTGTAACGCTCATCTGACGTCGTCATGAATATTTCGTGACAGCTTGACGACAGCAACGGCTTAAAAAAACAGCGGCCTCAGCGGGCCGCTGTTTTTTCTTCGGTGAAGACTTTGGTGCTATTGACGAACCTTGCGTATCGTCACAATCAGACCGCGGTCGCCGACCTCAACGGGCTGATCCATTTCGCCCTCCAGGTCACCGGGCTGCGGCATGAAATTGCCGGTCTTGGAGATGCGCGCACCCACCACCACAATCTTGGTGTTGGCAAGCGTCTCCGCCCCCATGGCCATGCGCATGGTTTCATTGAGTTCAAAGTTGTAGGGCAGATCCTTCACCTTCACCTTGGTGAACGCTACGGGCATGCGGCTTCCTGAAGCCGGGCGCGCGTAGATGAAGACCGTATCGTCAGGCGAGGTCTGATCTTTGAGCGCAGCGTCAAGCGTCACCGTACCGGCCACAGCGCTCATGGTCGCGGGCGATGCTGTCGGCACTGGCTCAACGGCCGTCGAAGACGGCGTCTGCTCCGCCTTGCCGCCGGCGGAGCCGGCATTAGGCGAAACGGCCGAGATCGAGTCATTCACGCCGCCAAGACGCTTGGCTTCATTGATATTAGAAGCAATCTGATCGCGGTCGGGGAAGTCGGGCGGCACAACCTTAAGCAGACGCTCCCAATACTGCGCAGCCTGAGCATAACGTTCGCGGTCCCAAGACTGCATGGCCAGCAGCGCCAAGGCCTTCCACTGATTAGGATCCACTTTGAGGGCATCCTGCAGGAGCTTCTCGACTTCGGGCGTGATGACCTTGCCGTTGGCCGCAGCCATCATGTCGGCCATATCAGCCATGATGTCGGCATTGTTGGGCACCAGTGCATTCAGCTTCTTGAAAGCTTCCACGGCATCATCGAAACGATTCATCGAGGCCGCCGTACGGGCAAGCAGGAACCAGCCCTGAGCGTTTCTCGGATCTTCAGCCAATCGGGCCTTCAGATCGTCGAGCATCTTCTGCATATCGCGCTGCGAGTGACCGCGCGAATTGGCGCTCTGGCGCTCCATCATTTCGATAAAGGCCGGATCCATGGCCGTATAGCGGCCAAGCGCGTAGTAGGCGACTGCTGCAGAAGCCGGAATAACCACAAGAAGCACCACTGCGAGCACGCGCGGCATCATCATGCTGCGCCCGCTCTTGATTTCTTCTTCGTGCTTGGCCTCTTCCAAAACGCGGCGTTCAAGTTCGCTGCGCGTTTCTTCGTATTCATCCTGATCGATTCGACCGGCAGCGCGCTCGGCTTCAAGGTCATTGGCCTGCTGCTGAAGAATAGCGAGCACCTGACTGCGGCGGTCACTTTCCGCTTTGGCTCGGGACCCGAACCAGAGCGGCAGGCAGACGGCCGCAACCGCTGCCACGCACATGAGTACACAGAGAATAATGAAAATCGTCACTTTCGATTACTCCTTGCGTCCGCTCAGGAGGTCATCGGCCATCGCCTTCTCCTGCGCCGTCAATGGCTTGACAGATTCCGCCACCAGGCGCTTGCGCCGGCGAAGGTTGATGTAAAAGGCGCCAATGCCGATCAGGAACAAGCAGAGCGGCCCAAGCCACAGAATTGCCGTGGAAAGTTTGAACGGCGGCTTGTAAAGCACAAAGTCCCCATAGCGGTCGACCATGTAGTCCACAATTTCCTGATTGGTTTTGCCGGCTTTGACTTGTTCGATCACTTGGTTGCGCAAGTCAACGGCAAGTTCCGCATTGGACTCCGCAATCGACTGATTCTGGCAGACGAGACAGCGCAGCTGCTCGGACACCTCAACGACGCGCTTATGCGCCACCGGATCAAAGGCCGTCGGCGCAGCCTCACGCGGAGCCGCCTGAGCGGTCTGAGCGAGCGGCAGTGCGAGAAGCGCAGCGGCGCCTAAAGCTGCGGCGGCAAGAATGAAGCGTTTAATCATTTTTCCTTCTCCAGGATTTCGATAAGCGGCTTCACCTGAATGTTCCAAAGATCATCCAGAATCGGATAGCTCACCTTGGCGCGAATAACGCCCTTCTTGTCGATGATGAAGGTTTCCGGCACGCCCGTAACACCGAGATCGATGCCGACCTTGTTCTTCTCTTCGAAGATCACAACGTCATAGGGATTGCCTGTATCTTCGAGCACCTGCCGACCGGCGCCGACCGTGTCCTTATAGAGGAAGCCCACAATCGGAGTTTTCAGGCCCGAGCGCTTCAGCCCGACAAGATAGGGGTGCTCTTCCTTGCAAGGCAGGCACCAGCTTGCCCAAACGTTAAGCATCCAGACTTTGCCCTTCATCTCTTCGGTGCTGAATTTATGAGTCGGATCAAAGAGCGTCGGCAGTTCAAAAGCCGGCAGCGGCTTATTGATCAGCACGGAAGGCAGAGCGCGGGGATCGAGGTAGAGCCCCTTGAAGAGGAACCCCGCGAGCACCACGAAGATTGCAAACGGAATAAGGAATTTCGCTTTCATCATTTTCTGAGTTCTCCGAGACGATCAAACGGCTGGCGCTGCACCGGCGCTGCTGGACTTGGCCGCATCCGCCGCCCGCTTTTCACGGCGGCGGCGATAACGGCGATCAAGCATCGCAAGCAGGCCGCCCACGCTCATGATGATGCAGCCGAACCAGATCCAAGTCACGAAAGGCTTCGAATACACGCGAACCACCCAGCCGCCGTCCGAACTCGGCACGCCCAGACTCACATACACGTCACCCGTAATGGAATGGCGAATAGCGGCCTCGGTCATCGGCATCGAATTGGAGCTGAAGTACTTGCGCTTTTCCGGATAAAGGTGCTGAAGTTCCTTGCCGTCCTTCGAGAGCGTGAAATCGCCTCGGTCGGCGGTGAAGTTGGCGCCGCGAGCGGAGCTCACGCCGTTGAAGGTGAAGGTGTAGCCCGCCACATGCACGACGTCGGACTCAAACATGCGGACGTCGCGCTCAGCCTGATAGCCCTTCACCAGCGCCACGCCGATGATGAACACTGCTACGCCAAAGTGTGCAAGGTGCATGCCCCACGTGGCACGCGTCATGCGGGTAAGACGACCGAAGATGCCGGTGCCGGCGGGGGCAAACTTCAGTTCGCCGCGGATTTCCTCAACGATGCCGCACATCACGAAGACAGCGAGCGTCGTGCCGGTAAAGACCCAGGTGCTCCAGGCGCCCATCAGAAGCGGAACGGCAATGCCGACCGCGATCGCCACCACAAAGCACCAGGCGAGGCGCTTCACGAGCGTCATGGGATCGGCTTCCTTCCAGCGTGCGATCGGCCCCACTGCCATCAGGAACACCAGCGGGAGCATCAGCGGACCGAAGACCGCATCAAAGTACGGAGGCCCGACAGAAATCTTGCCGGCATTGAGCGCATCGAGGAAGAGCGGATAGAGCGTGCCCAAAAGGACGGCGCCCATCGCCACCACCAGCAGCACATTGTTGACGAGCAGCATGGATTCGCGCGAGATCAGTGCAAAGTTGCCGCCCAAACCCACCGTTGGCGCACGCCAAGCGAAAAGCAGGAACGAAAGCCCGATCACCAGAATCAGGAAAGCCAGAATAAAGAGGCCGCGTTCCGGATCCGTAGCAAACGCATGCACCGACGTGAGAACACCGGAACGAACGAGGAAGGTCCCCAAGAGCGAGAGCGAGAACGTAATGATCGCCAGGAGCACTGTCCAAATACGGAAGCAGCCGCGCTTTTCAGTCACTGCAAGCGAGTGAATCAGCGCCGTACCCGTGAGCCAGGGCATGAAGGACGAGTTTTCGACCGGGTCCCAGAACCACCAGCCGCCCCAGCCGAGTTCGTAGTAGGCCCAGTAGGAACCGAGCGCAATGCCGAGCGTGAGCAAAATCCAGGCGGCCGTCGTCCAAGGACGCATCCAACGCGCCCAGGCCGCATCAAGACGTCCGGAAAGGAGCGCAGCAATCGCAAAGGCGAAGGGAACCGAGAAACCCACGTAGCCCAAATAAAGCAGCGGCGGATGGAAGACCATCCCCGGATCCTGCAGGAGCGGATTCAAGTCCGCACCTTCGGCCGGTGCCGGGAAGATTCGCAGGAACGGATTGGAGGTAAAGAGCATGAAGAGCAGGAACCCCATGCCGACAAGCCCCATGACGCCCGTCACGCGAGCCACCATATCCTCTGGGAGCTTCCTCGCCGAGAATGCAACTGCAGCTCCCCACCAGCCAAGCGTTACCGTCCAGAAGAGAATCGAGCCTTCATGAGAACCCCAAGTCGCTGCGACCTTGTAGTACCAGGGCAGCATCGAGTTGGAGTTGTTGGCAACGTTGAGCACGCTGAAGTCGGAAATATAAAACGAGTACGCAAGGCACCCGAAGGCGATCGTGCCGAATAATGCGTTGGCTGCAGCCGCAGGCCGCGCCACTGCCATGAGCGGACCGCTGCCGCGGGCTGCGCCCACGAGCGGCAGAACGCCCTGGACAATGCTGAGCGCAAGGCACAGGATCAGTGCGAAGTGACCAATCTCAGGTATCACTTGATTTCTCCGTTGTTGACATACCGGGAGGCTCTCTATCAGAGCCTCGCTCGGTCATCGGCTTCTTCTAATGTAAATGGACGGGCCTTTTAAGGCTTCCGCCGCTGGTGAAGGCGCTGCGCAGTTCGTTCTTTGCCGTTGTTCCGAGTCAAACGGCACAGAGCAGCTTCGCAGCGCGAAGAATAATGTCCCTTAATCCTTACGGATGGTTGGCCGGCATCGGAGCGCCCGATTTGACCGCCTCGGCGTGGCTCTTCGAGTCCATGCCCTGAGCATGAGCCTTGGCTACGCCGGCCTTATGCGCATCTTCGAGCGCTTTGGCGGCCTCTGGCGGCATGTAGTTTTCGTCATGCTTGGCGAGCACTTCACTCGCGACAAACACGCCGGCATCATTGAGTTTGCCCTGTGCAACAACGCCCTGCTCTTCGGCAAAGAGGTCGGGCAGAATGCCCTTATATTCGACATTAACCGTCTGCGCCGTATCGGTGATACGGAAGTGAACGGTTACGCCGTCCTTTTCCCGAACGACTGAATTCTTCTCAACCACGCCGCCCAGGCGGAACGTGCGGCCCACCGGCGCTTCTTTAGCGGCTACCTGAGTGGGTGAGAAAAAGAAGACCAGATTTTCGTTAAAGGCCTGCAGTGCCATGAAGATGCCTGCGCAGAGCACTACGGCGGCTGCGCCGATCAAGGCAAGTTTTTTCGTTTTGGCGTTCATGTTTTTTCCTTGGGGTCTCAATCGCAGGGGGATCAGCTTTCCAGCGTCGACTGCGCTGCACGTGCTTCGCGCATGATGCGCCGACAGATCGCTCGGCGGCGAGTAATCAGGCCGTAAAGCTCAAACAGAACACCGAGCAAAAATGCGCCGTATGCGCACCAAACGTAGTAACCGTGGCCGTTCATGTAAATGAAGTCAGCCAGAGAGTTCCAGTTGTTCATAATTTCCCCTCCAGCGCAGCCTTCTGCGCCCAATCGCTCTTACGTTCGCGTTCAAGAATCATCGTGCGGGTCCGCGACAGCACGACGGCTGCGCCGTAAAGCGTGCCGGCAGCCAGCATGATGAAAATGGTGTTGAGCATGATCGGTGCAATCGAAGAGCCGCTCGAAGTAATGGAAGCCCCCTGATGGAGAGTGTTCCACCAACGCACCGAGAAGTAGATGATCGGGACGTTCACGGCACCGACGATGGAAATGACGCTCGCCGCCTGATCAGCACGGCGCTTATCGTCAATAGCCGAATGGAGCGCAATAAAGCCGAGATAGAGGAAGAAGAGAATCAGCATGGATGTCAGGCGAGCATCCCACACCCAGTATGTGCCCCAAGTCGGCCGTCCCCAGAATGCACCCGAAAAAAGCGCAATAAAGCCCATGAGGGCGCCCGTCGGCGCCATCGCCTGCGCTAGGATGAAAGCAAGGCGGGAGTTTTTAAGGAGCCCCACGATGCTCGCAACAGCCATCAGCAGATAAAGCGACATGGCGAGCCACGCCGCAGGAATGTGAATAAAAATAATGCGGTAAGAGTTGCCTTGACGCGCCTCAATCGGGCAGACGAAGAACCCGAGATAAACGCCGACAACAAAGAGCACCAGTGCAGCGCTCATAAACCATGGAATCAACTTCCCGGCCTTGCGATAGAAGCCTTCCAATGTAATTGAAGTGCTCATCAGGTTCTGTTCTCCTGCGATGGATTATTTTTGTTCTGAATAATGAAGGTTTACTGTTCGGCAATCCGCAGCGCCGCAGCCACTGCAAAAGGCGCCAGTGCGAGTGCAAAGAGCGATAGCCCGCCGACGATCATGAAGTGAGAGGCCGGTGAGAGACTCATCGCTGCGGCAGTTGCCGCTCCCGAACCGAAAATGAGGACGGGAATATAAAGCGGAAGCACGAGAAGCGATGTCAGGACGCCGCCGGCACGAAGTCCGAGCGTGAGCGCAGCGCCGACCGCGCCGACGAGAGAGAGCACCGGCGTGCCGATCAGGAGGCTCGCCACCATGACGAGCGTCACATCGAGCTCCAAGTCGAACATCACCCCGAAAATGGTCGCAAAGATGGTCATGGGCACCCCCGTAACGATCCAGTGCGCGGCTACTTTAGCCACCACAATGACCGGTACCGGCTCTGCAGCCACGAGCATCTGTTCGAGCGTGCCGTCCTCATGGTCGGTCGCAAACATGCGCGGGAGCGAAAGGAGCGCCGCGAGAAGCGCCGCAACCCAAACGACGCCCGGCGCGATGCTGCGCAGGATATTGGTTTCTGCACCGACGCCCAAAGGCACAAGCGTTACAACCACCGCAAAAAAGAAGATCACCTGAGCGAGGTCAGACTTGCGGCGAAGTGAGAGCGTCAGATCGCGCTTGAGAATCGTCATGAAGAGATTAAACATCTTGGCGTCTCCTCTCTTCAGTCCCGGGCAGCGCTTTCGGCTTCGGCAGCTGCCGCATCCGCCATCGCGCGCTCAACCGCCGATCGGCGCTTGGGAGCCCAGCGCTCCGGTTCAATGACAAAGAGGTGCTTCGGATCCACCGGCACTTCCTGGTGCGTCACCAGCATGACCACGCCGCCCTCGGCAACATGTTTGGAAACCAAATCCGCCAGCCGGGCGACACCCTTGACGTCAAGCGCAGTAAAGGGCTCATCCAGAATCCAAAGCGGCACAGACTCTGAAAGCCAAAGACGCGCCAGCGCAACGCGTCTGCGCTGTCCCTGCGAGAGCTGGCCGGCAGGGACGTCTTCGTAGTCTGAGAGGCCCACGGCTGCCAATGCTGCGCGAGCAGCTTCGGGCGTGCAGCTCAGCGAAGCAATGCGCGCATTGATGAGGACGTTCTCCATCACGGAAAGATCATCCTTCACGCCGTTGCGGTGGCCGATATAGCAGAGCTCGCGCCAGAAATCCTGAGCCGCCTTGAGAATCGGTTCGCCGCGCCAGAAGATCTCACCTTCGGCCGGCCGCATCAGTCCCGTCAAGAGACGCAAAAGCGTAGTTTTTCCCGCCCCGTTTGATCCCGCAATGCGGACGAGCGACCCCGGAGCCACAGTGAACGACATGCCCGTAAAGAGCGTACGTTCGCCGCGCTCGCAGGTCAGTCCGCGAACTTCAATAAGAGGTTGGGTAATCGAGCTTGGGGTTGTCATGAGCGGCGTTCTTTGCGTCCAGGGCCTAAGGACGCTTGAGTTCTATTTTGCGGGGCAGTTTAGGAACCGCAAATTAAGGCCGCCTTACAGAAATTACAGCCTGTGACTGTATGCAATCTATTGATTGATTTGATTATTTTTATCTTCAGCCAACACATTGATTTGTATTCATTCGTGTGGTTTAGGAGCCCGTTCTTAATGGAGCAGTGCCGAGGCTGAGCAAAGCGCTTCGAGTCTTAACCGATCCGTCGCTCATTCATGCCCATTCATATAATGTGAAGGTTTTCTTTTTCTGCCGTCTTCACGGTGAACTTATTCTTTGTCCTCATGCCCCGCCAGTCTTCTGTTGCCCTTTTTCTTTGCGCCTCTGCCGGTGCTGCCATCTTGCTTTCGGGCTGTTCCTCTGCGACTCAAGAGCTTGAAAAGGCCTTCGACAGCCGCGTCAATATTGAACCGGTCGTCGGGTCTATCTGGCGCATTTCGGCGGAACGCCCCAAGGTTGAATCTTCCGCCCGCATCGCCGATTTTGTTTATGAGCGCGCCAAGGCCTTCTGCACCGACAAGGGCATGGGCATGATGCCGCTCACGGGTTCTTCATCGGCAGCCTCAGCCGACGGCCAATCTGCCAAGGCTTGGCTCGAATTCCGCTGCGCCAGCCCCGAAAAGGTCGAGCGGGAATATAAGGGCATTACGCTGCATTTTGACGAACTGCTTGGCGACGACGACAAAAAGAAGAAAAATTAATTCGCCGCTCAGCTTTTGCTTTGATGAGCACGAAAGCGACTCATGAACGAGAGCGGACTGTTCCCGCTGATGACGAACAGTCTGCGCCTGCGCCTTGGGAGAACGCCTCAGCCGATGCTGAAGGGGCTTTCCCCAGCGCGGTCCCCGATGCGCGCCCTTTTAATCCCAGCGAAGAAGTTCGTACGCTGCCGCATCTGCCGGGCTGCTACCGGTACTTCGGCGCCGACGGCACCTGCCTATACGTCGGCAAGGCCAGGGACCTGAAAAACCGCGTTTCCTCATACTTTCGCAAAACCGGACTCTCCCCGCGCATAGCGCTGATGGTGAGCCGCATTGCGCGGATTGAAACCACTGTTACGCGTTCCGAAGCCGAAGCGCTCCTGCTTGAGAACAATCTCATCAAGACGCTTAAGCCGCATTACAACATCCGGCTGCGCGACGACGCGAGCTACCCCTACATCCGCATTGGCGCGGGCGACTTCCCTCGTCTTTCCTATTACCGTGGCGGCGTCGATAAACGGTCGAAATTTTTCGGACCGTACCCCAGTTCGAGCGCGGCGCGAACCGCCATCGAAATGCTGCAAAAAGCATTTCAGCTGCGCACCTGCGAAGAATCCGTTTTTAAAAACAGATCACGCCCCTGTCTTTTGGGACAGATCGGACGCTGTACGGCACCCTGCTGCGGACTGATCACCAAAGAGGCTTATGCGGCAGATTGTCGTCGTGCTGAACAGTTTCTCGAAGGCCGCTCCATTGACGTACTGAGCGATCTGGAAAAACGCATGTGGGCTGCTTCGGATGCCTGGCAGTTTGAAGAGGCCGCCCATCTGCGCGACCGCATCGCCGCGCTCACTCAAATGCGGCATCAGCAGGCCATTGAGACAACAGGCGGAGATGTTGACGCCGACATCGTGGCGGCATCAATAGGTCAGGGCATTGTCTGTGTGAATCTCGCCATGGTGCGCGGCGGCCGCCACTTAGGCGATCGCGCCATTTTTCCTAAAGCCGGCGACCGAGCACCGACCGCTCAGGATCTGATGCCCTCGAAGGGTGAAGTCATTGAAGCCTTTGTCAGTCAGCACTACGCCGAACTGCCCATTCCGGCCCTGCTGATCGTTGAACCCGATCCTGCCGATCCGGAGCTCCCGGCCCGCCTCTCATCACTGCTCACGGATCTTGCCGGCCGCCGCGTGCCCGTTGTCAGCGAACCGCAGGAAACCCGCCGGCGCTGGCTTGAGATGTGCATACAGGGGGCGCAGATAGCGCTTGCCCGAAGGCTCGCCGAATCGGGCACACAGACCGCGCGCCTCAATGATTTGATGGCGGTGCTCGGCCCTGCATTTGCGCCGAAGAATGACGATCCCATGGAATTCTCCGTCGAATGCTTTGACATCTCTCATACGCAGGGCGAAGCTACACAAGCGTCCTGCGTGGTTTTCCGAGAGGGCCGCATGCAGTCGTCGCTCTACCGGCGCTTCAATATTGCGGGCATTGAACCCGGGGACGACTATGCTGCCATGAAGCAAGTGCTTGCTCGCAGATATGCGCCTGCAGCCCGCGGAGAAGCAGAGCTCCCGACAGTTGTGTTAATTGACGGCGGCCGCGGTCAGGTGGAGATGGCCCGAGAAGTTTTCGAAGATCTCGGGCTCGATGTCGGCGCAATCGTTGGGGTAGCCAAAGGCGAAGGACGCAAAACCGGTCTTGAAACACTCGTCTTCCCGGTCATCGACGGTCATCGACGCGAACCGCTCATTCTGGGCGAAATGTCTCGAGCACTGATGCTCATCGCCGAAATTCGCGACGAAGCCCACCGATTTGCGATTACAGGCATGCGGGCCAAGCGCGCTAAGACTCGAAATACATCTAAATTAGAGGATTTGTCCGGCGTCGGACCCAAACGCCGCGCTAAACTACTCGGGCACTTCGGCGGCATGAAGCAGCTCAAAAATGCTTCAGCTGAAGATATTGCTCAAGTGCCCGGCATTTCTCGCAAACTTGCCGAACAAATCTACAGTCAGCTGCATACGGCAGTCCCAGCGAATACAGGCGCCCCTCTGTCAACCGATTCAGGCGAGCAGTCCTGATTATGAATTCTTAATTATTTCAACCCCTTCCAGGCCCAACGGCAAAATAATGAAGCTCAAGCCGCCTTTCAAAATCAACGTCCCTATGGTCCTCACGTGGCTGCGCATTGCGCTGATCCCCGTGGTTCTCGGCGTTTTCTATATCCCTGAAACATGGCTTGCGCCGCATTGGGTCAACGTCATCGCCTGCGTCACATTTGTTGTCGCCGCCGTGACAGATGCGCTCGACGGATTCCTGGCCAGACGTTACGAAGGCTGGGCTACCCGCATGGGTGCGTTCCTTGACCCGATTGCCGACAAGCTTGTTGTGTCAGCAGCCCTGGTGGCTCTGGTCGGGCTCGATCGTCTCGACATGGCCGTTGCGATGATCATTATCGGACGCGAGATCACGGTGACCGGCATTCGCGAATGGATGGCCAAGATCGGTGAATCCGGCCGCGTCAAAGTCAATTGGTACGGCAAAACAAAGACGATTGCACAGATGACGGCTATCCCGTGTCTTCTCTGGAACGACCCGATCTTCGGCATCGATATTGCCTTGATCGGGACGGGACTCATCTGGCTGGCGGCGGTGCTGACGATTTATTCGATGTATGTCTATCTTTCAGCCGCAGTTCCCTTCTTTGATGAAGAACGTGCCCGCCGAGCAGCCGAACGTCAGGCGGCCGTCCTCAAGGCAAGCGCAGAATTTAAACAACAGTAAACCGTTTGAACGCCGACAAGCAGGAATCAGAACACATATATTGAAGGTGCGCCTGACGCGATTCGCCGAGCGCACCTTTTTCTTTTTCTATGATTCCTTCCATTCTTGTCTGCGGAGACTGATCCTATGGCCGCTCAGCGAAACGTCCAGAAAAAGAAGTCCAAGCGCAAAAACACCCGCCGACAAAATCAGGACGGCCATCCGCGCTCGGAAGCGCCTTTCCTTAAAGAAGCGCCGATATCTTCTGCAGTTGCCGAAGCTTTGAGAGCAGAAGCTGCCGCGCCGACTGACCATGGCGCTTTGGAGGAGCCGGAAGCATCGGCGCCCAAGGAATGCCTGACATCCGACGCATCAGCGCAAACGGATGCAAAACCGGCGGCTGTGACCGCCGCAGCAGAACGGCCTGCGGAAACACCTGCTGGCGAGCTCTCGAAAGAAGAAAAAGCGGACGAGCGCTCTGCAATCGTCTCTTCTCCAGAGACGGACCTGACCGAGGGCGTAGACGCGGTCTCTGGCGCCGCCCCGAGCATTGCGCCCTCCGGGGCGCCGAACTTTGTCCTGGGGGCAGCAACGCCGCCGCCGGAAACGGCTGTCGAACGCAAAACGAGAACGGCCGACACCAGCCCAAGTGCACCGGCACCTGCAGAAACACCGACCGTTTCCGCGGAACCGGCTCCGCTTGCTGCAGCGAACGCAGAAAAAGACACTGCTGACGAAGAGAATGCTTCGCCTGCTGCGGACTTAGACCATGCTCGGTCACTTCGTCCCTTCGGGATGATCCTCGGGGGCTGGGCAATCCTTCTGCTCTCGGGCGCACTGTTTGCATTTGCAGCTGCAAATTGGACCGTCTGGTCCGATACGCTTCGGCTCACGATTTTTGGCGGCGCCGCACTGCTGAGTTTCCTGCCGACCGTTTGCTGCAGATACATCCATTGCACGCTGCAGGACCGCTCTGCAGCATTGGGCGGTCTCCTCACGGCGCTGCTCCTCGTTGTTATCGGGCAAACCTGGCAGACCGGAGACGATGCCGCGAGCCTGCTCCTTGGCCTCTCAGCCATTCTGACGCCCTGGCTGCTCGTTATCCGGCGGCCGCTCATTTTTACGCTCTGGTACGCCGCCTTGGCGATCGGTTTGGGACTCAAGGGCTTTGAGCGCTTTGGTGAAGCCCCTGATATCTTCACGCCGATGCTCATTGCCGCGGTTTTTGCCTCGGCGGCTGCCGCGGCGCTTGGTCTGAGTCTGCGGCTGCGGCCAAGTCCGGGACTTCGTGCCTCAGCGCTCCTCCCTGCACTCAATTTCTCGGTGCTCCTTGGCCTGCTGCCGCCAGTTGCCTTCGCTCTGGATAATGCCGGACTTGAATCGCTCGCCGGGCTGGCACTGCTTTTTCTTGCCGGCGCACTGATCGGTTCCGCTGCACTCTGGAGCTCACGGCTGCCGGAACTTCGTGCGTTGGCGATGCTGACATTGGCCGGGTGGGGCAACGCACTCCTCATCCTATTCATGCACCCGTATCTGGGCCATCTTTCGAGCGCCAGTCTCGGATATGCCCTCACGCTCCTCAACGGCCTAGTCTGTCTCGCCGGGACCTTGAGCGCGGCTCGTTTCTCCCGCCGGCGGACAATGCAGGCGAAGGCTCAGGACGCATCATCACAGCCCGACACGGGTTCTGAAAAACCCTGCGCTGCTTCGCATTCACTGCGAGCTTCTCTGGAAAAAGCCGCCGCGTCAGCCCCATCGGCTGCAGCGGGCATTCTCGGCGCGCTCGCGATTACGTTGGCGATATCGACGCTCCTCATGTTCGATGTCAGCACCTTTTTCGTTGAGGTTCTCTTTCTGGTCATCGGTCTGACGCTGGGAGGCTGGGAGGCAGTACGGGCTCGGCGCGCGCAGAAAACCAATGCCGTCAAGGTATTGTCGGCCTCGGGCATCACACTGCAGACTGCGGGACTGCTCTTTGCCGCTGTCGGCTGGCTGATGCTTGCTTCTGATTTGAACGGACAAAGTCCCTGGACCATGATCATGCCGGCGGCAGCACTCCTGTGCGCCTGGCTTTTCCCCTGGCGAGCGGTGCTTTTTGCTGCGCTCCTCTCTCCGCTTTACGTCCATATGCCGCTCCCCGGCACCGTTGCCTGGAGCGATGTGCTCTTCCTGCTCACGCTCCTCACGGGATTAAGCGTGCTTTTCGGAAAGTCTGCCGCGCAGCGCGCTGAATCTCTGCTCCCGGCGCTCCTTGCCGCAGCCTGGACGAGCGGGCTGCTGCAGCCCGAGAGTTTTGTGCATCAGCCCATACCGACAGGGCACTTTGCTCAAATGCCCTCCATTGGGTTTATGGCGGCCGCCGCACTTCTTCTGATTGTCTGCCTGCGCGGTTTAGCGGCAGACCGGCATCGCAGCGTTTCGCTTCAGCGAGGCGCCGCTTTTATAGCCGCAGCAGCAGCGGCCGTCGCCGCAGTCTGGATGCTGCCGGCAGCAGCGGATTTACTCCTTCTTTCTGCTGCCATTTTGGCCGCTCTGTCACTTGGCGGAAAACGACTCGCTGCGGCAGCGCTCATTGCCACCGGCGGCCTCTTATTCTGCGCAGCAGACCTTTTCTGGACTGCCGCAGCCCCCGGCATCAATCCGTTCTTGGAGGCGGCAAAAATCTACGGCGTCATGGGGCTCGCATTTGCTTTGAGCAGCCTGGCGCTCTGCCTGCGCCGATTCTCCGGCTCAAGCGTCAAAATGTTTGGTTTTGGCCTGCAGCAGGGCTTTGCTCTGGCTGCACTGATGATTACTGCAGCCGCAGTCGCCTTCACCGCCCTGAACCGCATTGACCTGCTCGAGCATGGCCAGTCCCGTATTGTGCGTTTGGTGCCTGCCGACCCGAGAGACATGCTCCTCGGGGATTTCATGGCATTGCGCTACGCATTTGATGATGAAGCTCAGAAGGTGCGGCAGTCAGCCGAAACGGCAGTACACGTCGAAGGCTTTTGCCTCAGCATGCGCAACACTCAAAACCCGCCGAACGGCGCTTCTGCGCTGAATCCGGGGGAAACCGCCGACAAACTGGATCAATGGGTCATTCTCGGCGCCAAACTTCGCCGCGACGGCACCGTTTCAGCCTGTCCCAAAGGAACGCAGTGGGAGCTCGCCGCACTGGCAGGCGAACCCAAAGTCCCGCGCCGGTGGTTCTTTCCGTCCGGCGAAGCGCATCGCTATGAACCTGCGGCGGCAGCGGATTTCCGCTGTCTCGGCCGCAACTGTATTCTTGCCGGACTGCTTAACGCCAACGGGGAACCCATTGCCCGGCGCGCGGAATAAGTTGTCCGGCAATTCTTAAATTGACGCTCCTCGGGATCCAGGCATCTTCCTCTGAAAGGCTGCTGAGAACCCGAAAACCTTTTTAACTCCTGCCATGATCTTACGATTTCCCTCCGCCGACATCTTTTGCCGCGTAATTGACAATTTCGGCGATGCCGGCGTCTGCTGGCGTCTGGCTTGCCGACTGAAGTCCCTCGGCATCACCGTGCGTTTCATCACAGATCGTCCGGACGTGCTGCAGCTTATTGCCCCTCATGCCGCAGAGGAAGCCCAAATTGCTGCTTGGGATGATTTTGCAAAAGCAGCCGCTCAGCCCGGCTTTCAGCCGTCAGAACTCATCATTGAAACCTTCGGATGCCGGCTCCCCGAAGCTTATGACGAAGCGGCGGCCAAACTGCGGGCTCAGCGTCTTGCGGCGCGCCAAACACCGCCCTTTTACTTCAATCTCGACTATCTTTCCGCAGAAGACTGGGTGGAAGGCAGCCACAATGTGGTCGGTCTTCATCCGCGTCTGGACCTGCCGAAACTTTGGTTCTTCCCCGGCGTCACCGACCGTACCGGCGGCGTACTGATTGAAGACGACTATGAAAAGCGTCAGCAGGCATTTGCACTGCAAAAGAAGGATTTTCTCCTTGAGCTCGGTGCGGATCCTCAGCGCACTACCGTCTTTATATTCACCTATCCGGTGAACGATCTGCAAACCGCTGCCGCAGCCCTTCGGCAGGCGGCCGCCAATCGGCCGATGAATGCATTGCTCGCACCGGGTGAAGCCGGCGACATGCTTGAGAAACTCCTCTCCGGCGCGGGCAGTGAACTCCGTACAGTGCGCACGCCCTTCCTTGCGCAAAAGGATTTCGATAAGCTCCTGTGGGCTTCGGATGCCGCCATTATTCGCGGCGAGGACAGCTTCATACGCGCGCAGCTCGCTGGGCTCCCCATGCTTTGGTCTACTTATCCGACTGAAGATCATGCGCATCGCGTGAAACTCGACGCTTGGCTCGCCCGTTTTGCGCCCAAACTCGCGCCTTGGGGATTAAGCGCCTCGTACACAAAGCTTGCTCAAGACTGGCTCGAAGATTCGGCAGCGTGCGAGGACATCTGCCGCTTTCTTCTTGAAGCCCGCCGCTATGCCCCCGGATTTGACGTTTGGCGCAGAGAGCTCCTCGAGCGAGGTGATCTGGCACGGCATATGCTCGAACGGGCAGAATTGGGCATGTGAAAAGGCGATATACAGCGAAAGCCGCCCTCCGGAGATTTCTAAGCAGCGCTGAGTCGGCTATAATCAGCCGCTTAAAGATTTTTCGTCCTTGCGCACATTTCACAGCGCCGGGGCTCGCAAACTCTGCTACAGGGAATTTATTCAAATGAAAACCGCACAGGAACTGCGCGTCGGCAACGTCTTCATGGTCGGCAAGGATCCGATGGTCGTCGTTAAGGCTGAATACTCCAAGGGCGGCCGCGGTGCCTCCACCGTCAAGATGAAGATGAAGAATCTTCTGACGAACGCCACGTCCGAAACCGTCTTCCGTGCTGACGACAAGTTCGAAGACCTCGTGCTCGAACGCAAGGAAGTCACGTACTCCTACTTCGCTGATCCGCACTATGTCTGGATGGACGAAGAGTACAACCAGTACGAAGTCGACGCCGACGTGATGGCTGAAGCCCTCAAGTACCTCGAAGACGGCATGCCCGCCGAATGCGTGTTCTACGAAGGCCGTCCGATCTCGATCGAACTCCCGACGATCCTCGTTCGCGAAGTCACCTACACG
>ENA-ORSO01000460-ORSO01000460.1-human-gut-metagenome-genome-assembly--contig:-NODE-460-length-35340-cov-6.952813_pt1 | contig 35340 bp, 28 predicted proteins | sample MGYA00241902_ERZ509168 | MGnify/ENA primary metagenome ERZ509168 (study PRJEB26280, sample SAMEA2338806) | human gut metagenome | biome: human gut; feature: human-associated habitat; material: faeces... | reverse complement strand
TATCTTTTCCGTTTTGAAAGACTTTGTATCTTTTCCAGAATAATCAAAAAGACCAAGGAAAGCAGGAGCTCACACATAACATTTTGTTGCCGAAGGTCAAATAGTTGCCCGGTTTGGACGAAGTCGTATATGGGCTCCGCAATGATTGCGAAGACAAGCATATTTCGCAGGTACTTCTTTAAGTCATGAGTATGCAAAAATCCCTCAACTATCAAAAAGCAAAATAAGGGAAATGCAATTCTGCCAAGAACATGAAGCACATCCGAAGCCTCGCTTAGAATCGCCCACTGCTCGTCTGATATCTGATTGTACGATGCGTGAGTCATGATTCCATTGGTCAGGACGATCCTGCTTACATGATCGAGAACCATCGAAATGGCTGCTATTATCTTTAATGTGCTGCCGCTAATTCCGTATCTATTTGTTTTCATTTCGTATTCCTTACTTTGGGTGGGCCGTCAGGGGTTCAGCCTGCTTCGCAGGCGGCCGCTGCGGCGCTTTCGCGCCTTGCGCGCTGCGCTGGCAAACGCTCACGCGTTTACTCAGCTCCGCGCCCCGACGGGTTCGAACCCATGAAAGGGCGACAAAAAAGACGGCCAACCGAAGTTGACCGTCTCAACAATCTTTGGGTGGGCCGTCAGGGGTTCGAACCCTGGACCTTGGGATTAAAAGTCCCCTGCTCTGCCAGCTGAGCTAACGGCCCGCGGGTGGCATTGTACCACGGTCTGGGACTATTCCCAACTCCATTGGCCGTTCTGGAAAATCACAACTTCACGTCCATCAGGCGTAATGCCCACAATATCGATGTCGTCCGTGCCGATCATAAAATCGACGTGCGTGCTCGAGACGTTAACGCCATGCTCCAGAAGCTCCTCCTTGGACATGTCATACCCACCCTCGATGCATTCGGGGAAACCGACACCTAGCGCGAGATGGCAGCTAGCGTTCTCGTCATAGAGCGTATTGTAGAACAGAACACCACTTTCGCGGATCGGCGTGTTCTTGGAAATGAGCGCGACCTCTCCCAGGTGAGCAGCGCCCTCGTCAGTATCGATGATACTTGCGAGCGTTGCCTTGCCCACGCGGGCGTCGTAGTCCACCACGCGGCCGCCCTCGAACTTAATCCAAAAATCTTCGACCTTATTGCCGTGATGGATGAGCGGCATGGCCGAGTACACGATACCGTCGGCGCGCATGCGATCGGGCGAAGTGAAGACTTCCTCGGTGGGAATGTTGGGGAAGAAGGGGTGCCCATCGGGCGTCTTGCCCTTGCCGCCGGCCCACTCGTGACCTTTCGTCATGCCAATCGTCAGATCGGTTCCATTTGCCGCGGTGTAATGCAGGTAGTCGAAACGATTGTCGTTCAGGAAACGCAGGTTCTTTTCGAATGCGGCGTCATGGAGTTCCCAGTCGCTCTCTGGGTCCTGGCCATCGGCGCGCGCGGTGTGCAGAATCGCATTCCACAGCTTATAGATTGCAACCTCATCGGCGTCTCCCGGGAACACCTCGTGCGCCCAAGCCACGACCGGAGCGCCGGCGATGCACCACGGATTGATGTTGTAATCCAGTCCACGGCGGAAAACTTTGCACTGCGTATTCCTCGCCTTTGATGCCGCGGCCGGCTTGGCTGGATCGATGCCCTTGAGGGCCGCAGGATCCGCACCCTCGATAAAGACAAAGCAGGCACCATCCTGGGCCAAGGAATCCAGCTGCATGCGCTTCCACTCGGACGTCTGCTCAAAATAGCTTTTCTCGACATGCTCGTACGTGAGCCTCGTCACGGCATCATCGGCCCAAATGACCGTCACGTGGCCGGCGCCGGCAGCATAGGCCTCCGCGACCACCACGCGCGCAAACGGCGCGCACTCGACCGGAGACTGAACGACGACCTCCTGGCCGGGCTTGACGTTTACGCCCTTGCGGACGACCAGGCGCGCGTAGTTTTTAATCTTGGGCTCCAGGGCCTTCATGCCCTCCAGAGCCTCTTCGACCGTCAGGGCAGCTCGAATCATGTGCCACTCCATCTATCTATAGAACAGTAAAAAGGCGCGCCGCAAAAACGACGCGCCTTATATCTTAGCGATAAGTATGTATGCAAACGCTACTTCTTCTTGGAGTCCTTCTGGTCCTCCTCGGCAGCCGCGCGCTCAATAAGAGCGTTGAGCTTGTTCTCGGACATGCCCTCGGCCTGCGCGCGGTACATGTTGCGCAAGGGACGAATACGAGCGAAGTCATAGATAAAGTCGCCCAAAATGATGACGTAGGACAAAACGATGCCGACCATCTGGACAGGGCTGGACACCATGCCAGCGGGAGCGAAGTACAGCGAGGCCCAAATTGCCACGACGAGCACCATGCCAATGGCGAGCACAATCCACCAGATGCGACGGCGCTTGGTGTAGTCCTCGTCCTGCTTGAGGAGGATATTCGACACCGTATAGATGCGGTCCTCCTTGGCGCGCTGCTTGGCCTTGCGGGCGCGCTTCTCCTCTTTAGAGAGGCCCTCGAGGTTCTCGCCCTTCTCGAGCTCTTTGCGGCGTGCCTTAGACGAAGCCGGCACGACGCGAACGGAGCTCGCTGCTTGGCGGGCGGGCTTAGCAGATGCGGCAGACTTGCGCGCAACCCCGGTAACTTCGTGCGATTGCGTGCGCTTGTTCGTGGCGCTACGGGTACTCACTTATGCGTTCTCCTTCATGCTTGTGAACTGGAAGCCCGTGATGATCTGGAAGGCCTCGCGATAGCGCTCGGACGTGCCATCGATGACCTCGGCGGGCAGGTGCGGGGTCTCCCCCGTCATATCCCAGTTGGCCTTGAGCCAATTGCGGACGAATTGCTTGTCGTAGCTAGGCTGGATCTTGCCCTCCTCGTAGCTGGCAGCAGGCCAGAAACGGCTGGAGTCGGGCGTGAGGCACTCGTCGATCAGCGTGACCTTGCCATCGATGACACCAAACTCGAACTTGGTGTCGGCAATGATGATGCCACGGGTCGCGGCGTACTCGGCAGCGGCCTTGTAGATCTTGAGGGAAAGGTCACGAATCTGCGTGGCGATGTCCTCGCCCACGATCTCGCAGCAACGCTCGAACGAGATGTTCTCGTCGTGGTCACCGATCTCGGCCTTCGTGGACGGCGTGAACAACGGCTCGGGAAGCTTGGAAGCCTCGGTCAGGCCCTCAGGCAGCTGGATGCCGCAGACGGTGCCGTTCTCGTCGTAGGTCTTCTTGCCCGAACCGGTCAGATAGCCGCGGACGATGCACTCGATAGGAATCGTCTGGGCCTTCTTAACCAGCATGGCGCGGCCAGCGAGGTAGTCACGATACTCAGCAAACTCCTCGGGGAAATCCGCCGGGTCGATGGAAACGAGATGGTTGGGGACGATGTCGGCAAACTTATCGAACCAGAATGCCGAGATGCGATTGAGCACCTCTCCCTTAAACGGAATCTCGTCGGGAAGAATGAAGTCGAACGCAGAAATGCGGTCGGTGGCGACCATCAGCAGGTTTTCACCGGCATCGTAAATATCACGAACCTTGCCACGGGAATCCGGACGACGCTCCATCGTTGTCACGTGAGTCACTCCTTACCTAAATACGACAGAAATGCGGGTTCTTTCCCGCATGTTTTCGCAAACTCGGAGCGGCAGGGACACGGCCCCTCCTTCACCGAATAGCGAAAAGCTAGTGCTCCATTGTAGTAGATGCCGCGTCCGCCATGTGCTCGCGGGGCAGATGAATTGTAAAAGTCGTACCCTTTCCAAGCTCCGACTCCACGGATATGTAGCCATGGTGACGCTCGACGATCTGCTTGGTCACGGCGAGGCCGACGCCCAGGCCGCCAGCTTCGCGGGCGCGGCTGGCATCGGCGCGCCAAAACCGCCCGAAAATGCGCGACAGATCGTCCTTGGCAATACCGATGCCGGTATCAGAAACGGCAATGCTGACGTGCCTGCGGTCACTGAGCACCGACACCACGACCCAACCGCCCTCGGGGGTGTAGCGCATGGCGTTGCTCATGAGGTTGATAACACATTGCGTGATCATGTCGGGATCGGCCTCGACGACATCGTCGTGCCCTTGGGTTTCATCTGCAAAGCGAAGACGAAGGTCACGGTCGGCAAACAGACGCTCCTGGCCGTTCACAATCGATCGCACGAACGGAACCATGTCCACCGGTTCTAGATTGAGCGGAGCCGTGCTGTTTTCCATACGCGATAGGTCGAGCATCTGCTGCACCAGACGAGCCAGGCGACGCGTCTCGGAAGCAACGGTCTCCAAATGCTCATCGTCGGTGGGATACACGCCATCCTGCATGGCCTCGACCGTTGCGAGCATGGCCATAAGCGGCGTGCGAAGCTCGTGTGCAACGTCTGAGGTCAGGCGCTTCTCGTGTTTCATATCCTTCTCGAGCGAGGTGGCCATCTCATCGAAGGTCTCACCCAGCTGATCGATCTCGTCATCACCGCGCAGCCCCGTGCGAGCCGACAGGTCGCCGTCACGGATTTGCTTTGCGGTACTGGTGATGCGATGAATCGGTTTGGTGAGCATGCGCGACACGAGCGATCCGATAACGACCGAAATGCAGATTGCAACAACCGCGGCGAGGGCCATGGCGTTAAAGGTCTTCTCCCTAAACGCAGAGTCCGCCTTGGTGAGCAGAGCGTCGGAGCCGATGGCCCACAGCTTTACCTGTCCGGCATGCTCGCCGGAAGACGTTACAATCTCGACGTTAGCAACGCTATCGGAGTCGGTTGGAGCAGACGAGACCGGGCTATGCGATGCCCTCTTGCCGCTCGTGTCGTCGGTCGTAGCCTGGTTTTCGCGTACATCGGCGGTGGCGCTTGCCGAGGGCCAGGAATCGTCATAAACGATCACACCCTTTTTATTGACGACCTGCATGCCCAGATCGTCGGAAACCAAACTCGACGTTGCGACCGTGCGCAGTTCTCCCGCGGTCCAAGAGCCGTTTTCCTCATATGAGGTCGCCAACTTCTCGGCAGCGGAATTGGCGATTTCGACAATATTGGAGCGCGTGTAATCCGTAAAAACCGTGCCCCATACAACGGAGACTACGCCCACCAATACCAATACCGTCATGAGCGATGTCAGGGCAAAAGCCAGGGCCATGCGCGAGGGATAGCTCATCGTTGGCCGTGAATCGGAACGAGGCGTGTTCCAACTAGCCTTGGAACCCGCCTCGTTCTCCTGCTTATGCTTTTGCCCGATTTCAAAGCGCGCAGGTGTCATATGTGATTTCCTTTATTTCTCGTCCGACTTATCGGTCTTGGTCGGAGCCTCGAAGCGGTAGCCGACACCGTGGACGGTGTAGAGCCACTTGGGCTTCTTGGGGTCGTCGCCCAGCTTGGCGCGAAGGTTCTTCACGTGGCTGTCGATAGTGCGCTCGTAACCCTCAAAGTCGTAGCCGAGCACCTTCTCGACCAGCTCCATGCGGTTGTAGACGCGGCCGGGGTGACGGGCAAGCGTGGTGAGCAGCTTGAACTCGGAAGCCGTCAGGTCGACTTCCTTGCCCTCGACCAAAATCTTGTGGCCCGAGATGTCGATGACCAGATCGCCAAAGTCGAGCACCTCGACGGCCGGCTCATCGGCCTGGTGGGCACGGCGGAACAAGGCGCGCACGCGCGCGACAAGCTCGCGCGGCGAGAACGGCTTGATCAGGTAGTCGTCGGCACCGAGCTCGAGGCCGATAATACGGTCCTCGATCTCGCCCTTGGCTGTCAGCATAATGATGGGGACATCCGAGGTGTCGCGAATGGTGCGGCAAACGCGCTCGCCCGGAATCTTGGGGAGCATGAGGTCGAGCACGACCAGGTCGAACTGATGCTTCTCGAACTCCTCGATAGCGGACTGGCCGTCGCCCACGCCCACAACCCAATAGCCCTCGCGCTCGAGATAGGCAGCGACGGCGTCACGGATTGCCTTCTCATCCTCGACCAGCAGAATCTTTTTTGCATCTGAAGCCATAACACGGCCCCCCCCTGTCTCAATTAGCTAAGAACAAGCTCATTTTAACGCACCTGAGCCCACCGGGTATCGCATGGGTGCGATAGCTCGGCGGGCGGTACTCATAGTCACAACGCGCTTATTCCCCTGTCGATGCCTTTTTAACCCCTCGGAGACTAAAGAGAGAACAAGCGAGCGGTAACCGTCTCGGGAATTCCCTGGCTGTTACGCACCGTTGCGTACGTTAAGAACGAGTTCGATTTACCCGCCGTAGCAGGATAATCGCCATACTCCAAGGCTCGGTCGGGCGACAGAAGCGAGCCGTAAGTCTTAGCCGAAGTGTCAATCAAAAAATGCGACGCCTGAACTTTGACCAGATATTTATTTTTCCTTCCCGCAGCGCACGCGAGCGGCTCACGCGAAAGGAAGAGATACGGCCCGCCCTCGTTACCGATATAGGTGCCCATATTGCCCAGGCCACCCACACCGCTATACGTCGCCTCAATGGAGAACACGAAGGTGTCTCCCATATACACGGCCTCGAAAGGCGAAACCGACGAAGGAAGCACCAGCTGAGCTCGCTTCGTGTTGTTGCCGTCAGTCAGGTCGATCGCCGTCATACCGTAATAGACGCCCTCATCATTGTGCACGCGGGGCGAGATGGTCAGGATGCCGTCGCTCACACGCGGGGCGGATGCGAAACGGCCCGTCGACTTCCAAATAGTCTCAGGCTTGGACTCGCTGGGCGACTGACGGTAGCAGTACGAATCGTTACTCGTCTTGGTGCCGCCGGACGAAGGCATCTTATACCAGATGACCGACGACCCATACGCTGTGAAGAGCGGCGGATCGTAGTTTTCGCCGCCGCGGTCGAGCTCGACAGCGTTGCCGGTAAGGGAGGAGCCTGCAAGGTTTTGCGCATAGAGTTTCCAAGACGCATTGGCAAAGTTCATCTCGACCCATGCGAACACGCCATCACCCGCGCGAACGTCGTAAAACGCATAACCGGTTCCCTCAATGGGATCCTCGATAAGTGTGGTAAGCGAGCCATCGCCCAGGTTGAGCACACCAAGCGTATTGGCATGCAGGGCAGAAGCAGGCGCCATCATCGCGGCGGCGTAGTCGCCATCGCAGTAGTACAGCAGCGTGCCCAGCGGCAGCGTCCACGAGGCCGCGGGCTCAAGATCGATATCAACAGCTTCGTACTCATCAGTGATCGAGACAATCTTCGAATCGTCCTTGATAACCTGCGGCTCGCCAGCGGCATCGTCGCTGGTGCCCGTTTTTTTCGAGCATCCGGCAAGCACCGTGGCAGCGCCCGCGGCAGCCCCACCGAGTACAAAGCCGCGACGCGATATTCCGTTCTTGATGTGATCGGCGATACCCATTAGGCGATCTCGGTGCGAGCGGCCTCGATAGCGCGTGTAAGCTGGTCGGCGCAGGAGGTCTTTTTCATACCGCAGGTATTACCGGCGAGAACCTCGATTACGCGATCGGCGGGAGCGCCCTCAACCAGCTTGGAAATGGCCTTGAGATTGCCGTCGCAGCCACCGGTAAACTCGACACCCAGCACTTTGCTGCCGTCATCGGAAAGATCAAGGTGGATATTGCGAGCGCACACGCCCTGCGGCTTGTAATCAAACGAAATCATGCGATCCCCTCTCAGAATGTTATTCGAGACGACTATTATCCCCGTCTTTCCCTAAATGCAACGAGGCGCTTTGCCGGCAACACACATTACCAGCAAAGCGCCCTAAAAAGCTAACGTTATGCCCGAACCTACTCGAAGCTCAGCTGCTCCAGACGATCAAAGACCGTGTCGATACGGGTGAGGAAGTCCCACGGATCAAAGATCTCGTCGAGCTTCTCCTGACTGACGGTGCAGCGCGGGTCGGCCTCGAGACGCTCCTTAAAGGTGGGGCCGGAGACACAATCCTGTACCTCGTGCCAGGTTGCCATAGCGTTCTCCTGCACAATGGCGTACGCGTCCTCGCGGGTGATGCCCGTGTCGACGAGGGCGAGCAGTACCTTGGAAGAGAAGATGAGGCCGCGGGTCTTATTGAGGTTGGCCATCATGCGGGCGGGATACAGTTGCAGGCCGTCGATAACGCGAATGAGGCACTGGAACATGTGGTCGAGGGCGATGAAGCTGTCGGCCTGGGCGACGCGCTCGGCAGAGGAGTGCGAAATGTCACGCTCGTGCCACAGGGCGACGTTGTCGAAGGCAACCTGCGCGTTGGCCTTCACGACGCGCGACAGGCCGCAGACCTTCTCCATGGTGATGGGGTTGCGCTTGTGCGGCATGGCGGAGCTGCCCTTTTGACCCTTACGGAACGGTTCCTCGGCCTCGAGTGTATCGGTCTTCTGCAGATTGCGAACCTCGGTAGCGATGCGCTCACAGGTGGCCGCGGTGGTGGCGAGAACGCCGGCGAGGTAGGCGTGATGATCGCGGCTAATAACCTGCGTGGACAGCGGGTCGTGAACCAGGCCCAGGTGCTCGCAGACATATTCCTCGACAAACGGCTCGATGGAGCTGTACGTGCCGACAGCGCCCGAGATGGCACCAAAGGCAACGTTCTTGCGGGCATCCTCAAGACGGTCCAGATCGCGCTTGAGCTCCCAGGCCCAAGAGCCAAACTTCATGCCAAAGGTCATCGGCTCGGCATGGATGCCATGAGTGCGGCCGGCGCAGAGCGTGTTGCGCTCCTCGAAGGCGCGACGCTTGCAAATCTCGCCGAGCTTCTTGACGTCCTCGATGATCAGGTCGCAGGCCTGGGTGAGCTGGTAGCACAGGGCCGTGTCGCCCAGATCCGAGCTGGTCATGCCATAGTGAACCCAGCGGCTGGGCTTGGGGTCGCCCTCGGGAACATCGGCATCGATGTATTCCTTCATGTTGGTCAGGAAGGCAATGACGTCGTGGCGCGTGACTTCCTCGATCTCATCGACCTTCGCCTTCTCAAAGTTGGCATGGTCGCGGATCCACTGGGCCTCGTCTTTGGAAATACCGATCTTGCCGAGCTCCGCCTGGGCCTCGCAGGCCAGAACCTCGATTTCCTGCCAAATGGCGTACTTGTTCTCGAGGGAGAAGATGTGTCCCATCTCCGGGCGGGTATAGCGATCGATCATAGCGGCTCCTTTTTGGTTATTGGCACGTTGGTCGTAACCCAACCATTGTACCGTGCGCAGGTGCAAGTATGGGCAGCAGGCATTAACCTAACATTTTGGAATTGGAGCGAGCATGGGGACGTCCGCGCATTTGCTTCGCAAATACGCACCGGCTGCGGTCGACAGACCCGGTCCGCGCACACGCACGGGCACAGCGGGTTGGACCCGACGTTCCCGAGGTCCCCCGTACTCGATGGAGCGGGCAACGGGACATCCGCGTATTTGCTTCGCAAATACGCACCGGCTTCAGGCGCCTGTCGGCGCCTTCGCCTGCTCGCTACAAACGCTTCGCGTTTGCTTAACGCTCGCACCCTGGCGGGTTCGAGTCCCGGCGCTTGGTAGTAAAAAGCACGGCAACGTAACGCTGCCGTGCTTGTGCTTTTTACTGGAGCGGGCAACGGGACTCGAACCCGCGAGTGTCAGCTTGGGAAGCTGATGCCTTACCACTTGGCGATGCCCGCTTGTGTGTTGGCTAGTATAACGCGGTTGTCTTGTTCGATACAAGGGTGGCGATGCTTGTTTTAGCTGTGGAGATTCGTTTGAAAATCGCGTCAATTGTGGAGATGAGGACCTTTGACCTCCTGTTCTCCCTATCTTCTACCTGCGCTTTTGCTTGATTGTTGTATTTGAGCTCAATTTGTCAGGAATTGGGCAAGCTTTTGGTCAGGCTCCGGTACTTACCCGCATGAACCTCGGGGGTAGCCTCATCCTACGCGTCGCAGCCTCCCCATGCGGCGCACGAGGGATAAGGAGCAGCCATGTCCAACGCACCCACGCACTCTGTCCACAGCGCAATCGCAACAGGTCCGCTGCTCCTGCTCCTCTTCCTGCTTTTCGGCTGCCTGGCACCGAGAGCCGCATTTGCCGTCGATGGCTACGACCAACTCGGCTTCCGCACTATTAGCGATGATTGTGGGCCCTTCTTCATCGGCAAGTATGAAGCTCAAGACGCCTCGATTGCCTACTGCATGAACCAGGAGCGCCCCGGCCCCACCAAGCCGGGCGGCCCATGGCTCAACTTTGATCAAGGCTGGGTGTGGCTCGACGACGAGTTCGCGGCAATCGTTTGTCACGGATATCCTACCGCCACGTCGTTTGGCGGTTACCATCTTTCACCCGATCGCGCCCGCGCCGCAACCCAGCTTGCCGTATGGATGCTCAACGGCACTACCCATGTCGACGGTACCTATTCCTACACGACCGCTCAGGGCAAAACCAAGAGCGGGCACTTTACCGCCGACAATGAAGTCGTGGCGGCTGCGCGGTGGCTCCACGACAACGCAAAATCAGGAAGCATCAAAGCCGCTCCGCACCGCGCGCGGCGCTATCTAGGAGCCGTATCGGGCGGCAGCAAACGTCAAGACATGCTCTATGTACTGCCGGCAGTCTCTGTTTCCTTCAAAAAACAGTCTGCAAACGCCGCCATTACCAGCGGAAACAATACTTATCAGTTTGACGGGGCAACATTCGATATTTTTGAGAGCGCCAGCGGCGCGCATGTCGGCACCGTCCAGATGGACAGCAACGGTCGAGCGCAAGCAACACTTCTGCCCAACACGGCATACTACCTAGTTGAAACGAAGGCGCCGGCCGGCTATGTCCCCCGCCACGATCGTATTGCCTTTACCACGGGGAATGACGGCGGGCGGGTCGCCATTGATGAACAGCCCGGCACCATCAACCTGCGTATCGTAAAACTCGATGCCGCAACGAATGCCGGCCACCAGGTGGGAGCTTCGCTCGCAGGAGCAGAGTTCACGTGTGTGTCGCAATCAACCCCTGGATGGGCACAAATCCTCACGACCGACGAAAGCGGTCGGGCCACCCTCGCCGATGTCCCCTTAGGAACCTTTACCATCTACGAATCAAAAGCCCCCGAGGGCTACCTGCCATCCAACGACAGCTGGACCTATACCGTTGGAGCCGACCAGCTCGGCGATTCAGGCGTGGTCGAGATCGAATCTCGCGTTTCCGATATCCCCATTGCGTTTAACCTTGAGATTTCCAAATTCAAGGATTACGGCAATAGCGACCAATCCGGCCTGGAGCAGCCGGCGGGTGGTGTTGTCTTTGAGGTTGTCAGCAACAGCTCTCAGCAGGTTGTTGGCACACTGACCACAAACATCTATGGCTTTGCCTCCACCGAAGATCAGCCCGAAGCATGGTTCGGCACAGGCAAGCGACCCGCCGGTGTCCACGGAGCCGTCCCATACGACCGTGCCGGCTACACGGTTCGTGAGGTTCCGGAAACCGTCCCCGAGGGTTTTAAACGTGCAGGGGAATGGACCGTCGGGGCAAATCAGATTTCCGACGGCGCCGAGCTTCAATATATCGTGGACAACCACGCTCTGTCGACGCATCTCCAGATTGTAAAACGCGATGCCCAAACAGGCGCTTCTGTTCCCCTAGCCGGATTCACCTTCCAACTCCTCGACAGCAATCACGAACCTGTCTCACAAACTTGCTGGTATCCAGCACATAACGTAATGGACACCTTTACGACTGACGCGACCGGGACCGTCACACTGCCAGAATCGCTCGTGCCGGGCACCTATTATGTACGCGAAACCTCGGCCAAAGAGCCCTATCTTGTCAGCGAAGAAATCGAGGTAAACATACCCGCCGACATGAACCTAACGCCCGTTGCAATCGCCTCGTATTATGACCGCGCCGCGACCGGAAATATCAGGATCGTTAAAACCGATGCCGTAGACGGCAGCAGCCTCGCGGGCGCCATCTTTGAGATCCGTGCCTCGGGTGATATCGTGCGCCCCGACGGTAGCATTGCCGCACTCGACGGTGAGACTGTCGCTACCGTCACGACGGATGAAACTGGAGAAGCACGCGCGGACAACCTCCCACTGGGATCTGGCACCGCACGCTACGAGGTTGTCGAGACTCAAGCGCCGGCAGGCTTCTTGCTCGATCAGACAACCCATATTGTCGACCTTACTTATGCCGACCAGAAAACACCCGTTGTAGAAGCACGGCTTAACGTATCCGACGATTACACCAAGGTTGATATCTCCAAGGTCGATGCAAGCGGTGAGCAGGAAGTAGAAGGCGCACGGCTCACCTTATATGGTCCCGATAAAACCGAAATAGACTCCTGGACCTCATCCGACAAGCCACACCGCGTCGAACATCTTGCACCCGGCACCTACTCGTTGCGCGAAATGATGTCTCCGCGGACCTATGACCTTGCCGAGGAGATAACGTTTGAAATAAAGGATACGGGAGAAGTCCAATCCGTCGCGATGAAGGATGCGCCCATCGAGATCAAGGGGCAGGTCGACAAGCGTCAGGAACTTGTCCAGCCTATCGAAAAGGGCCTGTTGGCTAACGGCGATGGTAAAAACCGTGCCGCGATGCAAACCAATACGGATGGGCTTTTCTCCTATACCATCGACGCTCGAAACGATTCAACTACCTGGGTTGATGAGTTTACAATTACCGATGATCTTGAGTGTGCCGAGGACGATACGGCGAGATTCGTCTCAATCGAAACCCCCGTCGCCATCGGCGACCTCAACGGTCTGTGCAACGTGTGGTATCGCACGACGCCGTTGGACTCGACAGACGTCGATGAGCCGGCAAACGCGACACTTGACGATGGGCACGAAAATCCTTGGCTTGAGTCCGACGAAGTAAAGAAAAGTCTGGGTGAGGATTGCCGCCTCGTCGATTACGACGGCTGGCACCTCTGGAAGGCGGATGTCTCGACCACGGAATCCACCACACTCGAGGCGAAAGAACTCGACCTTGCGTCCAATACCGTCGTAACGGGCATTCGCATTGAATACGGTGCGGTAGCCGCCGGCTTTACGACTCGAAGCGATGCGGATTCTTGGACCCGCGATGATCTCAAAGATGAGCACGACGACCTTGACGATGCCAAAGCAATCCTTGGCACAGACGCTCGGGGCGCAATCGTGCACATGCAGGCGACGTCGGCTTATACGCCCCAAACCGCACTCACCAACAGCGCGCGCGTCGATCTTTGCCGCAATGGTGGCGGCGATAAACTTGAGTCACATGACGAGGACAGCGTTATTCAACGCTGTACCCTACCGCAGGACCTACCGGCAACAGGATCAGTTCCCATCGCCGCTTGCATCACCGCGCTCCTGACCTCGGGTGCCGCAGCCCTATGGTTCGCTCGCCTTAGGTCGATCCCAAAGAAGCGCTAGCGCGATGAAAAAGCGGGCGAGCCAGTCCCCTGGCTCACCCGCTTTCAATCATGTAAATCGCCGTATCTACTCTGCAGACGAAGATCCACCATCAACGATTGCCTGCTCGGACTCAGGAATCCCATCGGCACCCGTACTCTGTTCTTGCTCCACCTCTTCGCTGATTGCGGAGGCGGGGGTCGAACCCTTTGCACCCACGATGTAGGCAGCCCCAAATCCTAACGCAATGGCAATCAAGGTCAAAATCACGTAGACAGGCCAATGGCGCTTAATATACGAAAACACGTTGACTCCTTAGAGCTCCGTCTACGAACGGCGGATAACCTCGGTCACGACCTCGGATACCGTAGCAATGTTCGTCGGGTTGACATTGTGGGGCAGGTCGTCCTCGGTACGAGCGCAAGCCAGACGCGTGCCGTCCACGCCGGCGATAGTGAGGGCTCGGCGGCTCGCCTCGAGCGCGGCATAGGCATCGGTCTTGGCATAGGGCATCTCGAGCGCGCCACAATCGACATGGAACGACTTGCACACCTTGCTGACCAGGTTCATGATGCGGCGATCGCCCTTGAGCAGCTGCTGTTCGCCCTCAACCGTCACCACCGAAAGCCTACCGGCGCCGACGGATTCAAGATTGATAAAGAATACGCCGCGGAGCTTATCGCGATGCGAAGCCAAGAAGGCCTTCATGCCGGCGCCATCACAATCCGAGGCGCCCGTTGCCACAAACCAGATATCGTGACCGAGCAGCTCATCATCGCCCATAGAGGCGACAGCCGAGAGCATATCTTCGGAAGAAGCGCCGTCGGAAGACGTAGCGCCGCCCTTCCAGCCATCGTTATCGTCCTCGAAATTATCCCACGAACCGATGCCGCGACCGGACTTCTTGGCATCGTAATCGTCTTCGACGCCCAGCCAGTCACTCATGCTGTCCTGCTCGTTTTTCTTTTTACGACCGAACAGACCGCCCAGGCCGCGCTTACGAGACTTGGGTGCCGCCGGGGCGGGAGCTGAAATGGTCTCGATCGGCTGCGCGCCCGACGCGACGGGCATAGGAGGCGCAACGGGTGCCGATGTGGGTTCGGGACCTTGGGCGGTAGCAAAGGGGTCGTTGACCTGGGCAGAGGGATCGGGAAGGTCGAACAGCGACGTGCGAGACGCAACGTTTGCCTGCTTCATAGACGGCAGCGACGGATCGGGGACCGAAGCCAGCGGAGACGAGGAAGGTGCAGGCGACGGTGCCGACGCCGGATCGGGAACATTCATCTGCGGACGCGGCGATGCCTGGGAGGAAATCTGGGCCATAAGGGAATCGACCGTTTCGTCCTGGGTGGGAGCAACATTGGCAACCGTGGCACCGGAACCACTCGGGGTCGGCATGGTGAAAATCTGCGTGGAGTAAGGCCTCGACTCATCCGTCTCGGGAGTCTCGGAAACCGCAGACACTTCCTCCTGCTCGACCTCGGTCGAATCATCTTGCTCGGCTACCGCGTACTGCTCTTCGTCAGAGTTGGCCTCGACGGGCTCGTCCTCAGCAGCATCCTGAATTTCGGCAGCATCAATGGGCTCGTCATCGTCTGCCACGTCGTCCTGCTCATCGGAAGCAGGAAGGGGCTCGGCAATCGCGGTGCCTTGCTTTTCAAACGTTATCGTGGAATCGAACTGCGCGGCATCAAACGACATGGTGCTATCGACGTGCTGCTGGGCCTCGAAAGACGTTGTAGCTTCGGCGGCGTCGACGGGCACGGACTGCATAGCCTCGTTCTGCTCGAACTCTTGCGCCGCGAGCTCACGTGCCGCCTCGGCTGCCTGCTGCTGAGCGATAGCCTCCTGCTCGGCAGCCTCGCGTGCGGCAGCGCGCTTCCCCTCGAAATCGTCGACAAATTTCTTGCCCTTTGCAAGCGCACCCTTAAAGAAGTTGGAAGCGCTGGCGCCAATCGACGAGAACGCCGATGCAATGTCGGCATGGGGCGTTGCCGCGGGAATCTCGGCCGAGAAATCAGTATCGCTCTCGTAAGACACGCGCCTCGGCTGTTCAACGTAATCGTCGTCAGACTCGTCCGCAACGTCTTGCGCCGGCGCGGCGGGAGCCAAAATGTCCAGTCCTGCCGCGGGATCGAACGCGGACACTGCCTCGGGCTCGGCAACGGCAGCGGTAACCGCGGCAGACTCATCATCCACGGTGACAGCGGGCGCAGGCGCAGTCACGACGGGGGCAGGCTCGGGCTCAAACGTCGGCTCCTCGCCCTCCTCGTAATCGAGCGTGCAGGACTCGGGAAGCATTCCGAGCGCACGGATGGCATCCGAACCAAAGCGGATGTTGCCGGCGGCATTGCGATAGAGCTTGGGCTCGGGCTCGGCCGCGACAGGCTCCTCCACCGGCTCGGCAGCGGAAACCTCGTCATTGAACTCTTCAGCCTGGACAGCCTGATTCTGATCCTCGGGCACGATGGCGCCAATCAGCGTCTCGTCGGCAGACGCACCCTCAAAGCCCTCGATCTGCTCGTCGAAAGCCTCACCCTGTTCGGGTTCGGTCTGAGTGTCGGGAGCAATCGGCTGACCGAACTCGTCCTCGGCGTAGGTAGGCTCTTCGTACTCGATGGTGTTACCGTAGTCGTTTTGCTGCTGGGCCGCGGCATACTCCGCCGCTGCACGCGCCATTTCCTCGGCACGACGCTTTTGCTCCCCAAAATAGGTATCGAACGGAACATCGTCGGGAAACTCGTTTTCACCCTGGAAGGGAGCAACGTTGTCCATAACGCCGAGCATAGCGGCGACAGAAGACTTGTTGCACACCGCGCCGGACGTATAGGGAAGAATATGGCGGTTAGAGATGATGTTTGCCGCGTTGGCAAGTGCAACGAGGGAAGCGAGGATCGCGACAATCCACAGCAGAACCTTGAGCGCGCCGGGGAGCGGCAGGATACGCAGGATGGCAACGGCAGCGGGGGCAACCGTGGCAACGGGCAACAGCTTGGCGATGAGCGCACGATACGAAGCATAGGGCTCGCGGGCGAGCAGCTCAGCACGGGGAGAGTCGTAGTGTGCGACAACGACCACCGGGCGGTTACGCGGGGACGCGAGCGGGCCCGAGGCCTTGTGGTAGGCGATGACATTTTGGCTCACGCCCGTCTTGCCCAGACGCGAAACCACGGGGTGGCCCGTGCGCTCGAGCACGTAAAGAACGGCGCCGACAATAGCCAGCAAGGTGCCGACCAAGCCGATACCGGCGCCGATGCCCATCAGCAGGGCGCCGGCAAACGCAAGAATACCGGTAACGGCAAATGCCAATCTACTGGGCGCCGGGGCATTGAACTCCTGAACCTCGGGATCAAAGCCGTGGTTGCGGAAGATCTGAGCGATATCCTCGGCAGCCAAGCGCTCTTCTTCGCTGCATGCCGGCGTAATGCCGGTGTTCTGCAGCAGGTGGTTAATATAGTTCTGGGTGTTCGCCATGTGCGCTCCACATCCATAATCCGACAAATAGGCCCAATGCATGCACATTAGAACCGTATATAGTCGAAAGTATACCCCGAGCGAGCGCAAACGACCGAATTCGGGCCATCTTAACGCCCCGAGCGGACAAGGATATAGCCTAATCTCCATATCGGACTAAAATCATGGCAGCAAACCACCTTCTCATGCGAGGACTCTATGACGGCAAGCGACACGACCGAGACAATTAAAAAGGGGAATTCGGAGCCCAGTTTCGATAAAACGGCTCAGCGCATCCTCAATCTTTTCTTTGTGCTCAATAGCTCCCCCGAACCGCTGACGACCGAGCAGATCGTCTTGGATTCTGACCTGGGATATGGCTCGGGCAATATCGACTCGGATAAGCGCAAGTTTCGACGCGATCGTGACAAACTGCTCGAACGCGGCATCTTAATCAAGGAGGTTCGCCCCACCGGCGCGCAGGAGACCGAGGAAAGCTCGTGGACAATCGACCGCGAGCACACGTTTGCAGCAGGTGGCCTCATCACCGCAGACGACGCCGACATCCTACTCAACGCCATCGACCAGACGCTAGCGGCCGGCTCTTCCACCTTTGCCGCGCCGCTTGCCGATATTCGCTCCAAAATTGCCTACCTCACCGGCATGTCGGCGGTGGACGAAGCACCGATCCGCCGCTCTCCCACCGTCGATGCGGTATGGAGCGCCTTTGCCGAGCGATGCGCGCTGCGATTTTTATATCAGAACGGACGCGGCGAGCAGAAAGAACGTACCGTCTGCGTCTACGGCATGTTCGAGCGCGAGGGCGTGGCGTACTTCTGCGGCCTCGACAATGCCACCGACGACATCAGGACATTCCGCTGCGACCGTATCGTTCGCGCTTGGCGTCCTTCGAAGGCCTACGCCATCCCTGCAGACTTCAATCTCAACGACTATCTGTTCTTTGAATTCGATTTTGTCGACCGACCGCCCGTTGCAGCCACGTTCTCGTTCGGTCCTCAGACGCAGATCGATATGATCAACGGCCTCACGCGCGGGCGAGGTGAGCTCGCACACACCGATGCGGGATGGACCTGGACCGTTGACGTGCGTGACCTTGAAGCCGCCGCCTCATTTTGCATGGCCCACGCCATGGACGGCATGAGGCCCATGGCCCCCAAATCGCTCAAGCAGGCGTGGAACCACCTCATAGAAAGGACGGTGCACGAGCATGCCCGTGCGTAAACTCACCAGCGAGCAGAGACTCTCGCGCGCCATCGACATCATGGAGGCCCTCTACGCCGTCGGCGAGAGCGGCATGACACGAACCGAGATTTGCAGTCGCTTTGACATCACGGGGGTGTCGCTCGACGAGATTCTTGAGATCGTCTCGACGCTCGCGGACCGAGAATCGGGCGCGCGCATCATCTGCGAATGCCGCGGCGAGCGTGTGGTCCTCACCGGTGACGCCGGGCGCGTGCTACCGCTGCGTCTGAGTGCCGCCGAGGGCGCCGTGCTCAACCATGAACTTGAATCGTTGGGGATCGAGCCCCAGGCGGCAGCTCGGATTCGACATGCTCTTCTGCCCGAAGAGCTCGGCTATAACCAGCGCGTCTTTGACACCGTCAACCACGGGTCGCACTGGCAGCAGCTGAGCTGTGCCATTCAGGACGGCGTTCGCTGCCGCATCTCGTATCGTTCGATGGACGATGCACGGCCACGCGAGCGTCTGGTCGACCCCTTGCGCATTACGGCAAACGGCGACCAAACATACCTGATTGCCTGGGACATCGCAGTCGATGAGCAGCGCACCTATCGCATGGATAAAATCGAGGGACTCACCTTGACGGAAGACTCCGTCGTGTCTCACGCACCGGACGTCGCATCCCTCCACGATTCCCTTGCCCGGACGCAGCGTAGCGCAAAGCTCTTGATGCCATTCGATATGGCGGAACATCTGGACTGGGCCGGCATCACCCTAATCGAGCGCAGCGGGGCAGACATGGTAATGGTAACCGTGCATTACGGCTCCGGGCGTTGGCTACTGAGCCAGGTAATCGCAGCGGGCGGAGCCATCCGCATCTTGGATGACCCCGCCCTGTCAAAGCATCTGTGCGATATGGCAAAAACCCTCGTCTGTCCGCTTTAGCGCCGCCGCTCGTGGCGTGCACGCCACAGTTGCAGATAGTGCCCGATCTGCGCCGATTCGATGCGCTGGTAGGAGCTCGTGGGCAGCGACGTTAAGAACTTCTTTCCGTAGCCCTTCGTCACCAGGCGCGGGTCGGCCAGAATCAGCACGCCGCAATCGGTCGACGAGCGGATAAGGCGGCCGGCCGCCTGCTTGACCTCGAGCACCGCCTCGGGCAGCGAATAGCGCGCCCAAGCGCGGTCTTCGCGCAGGTTGCGCTCGCACGAGAGCGGGTCCGTGGGGCTCGAGAACGGCAGCTTGGGAATGATGACGCAGCGCAACGTCTCGCCGCTGGCGTCGAATCCCTCCCAGAAGGCCTTAAGAGCAAAAAGCGACGAAGCCGGCTCGTTGATAAACCGGTCGCGCAGGCGACGAGGAGATGAGTTGCGCTGCTGGCAGTTGAGCTCCAGACCCGCACGGGCCATCTTGGGCTCAACGCGGGCGTACAGGTCTTCCATGTCGCGCCGATTGGTAAACAGTGTGAGCACCGATCCGCCCATGGCAAGATGGGCGTCGACCAGCACGCGCTCGAGCGCCGTAAGATAGCTCTCACGATCGCGCGGATCGGGGATATCGCCCGCAACGACTACAGCCATGTTCGAATCGAAGTCGTAGCTCGAGTCCAAGTGCAACGATGAGGATGTTGAAGCGCCGATGCGATCGAGGCCGACCGCGTGGTTAAAGTGTTCAAAGCTTTTGGACACCGTCATGGTCGCCGAGGCAAAGATAGCCGTGTGAACCTCGGGCAGCCACTCGGTTGCCAAAGCCTCGCCAATGTCGATGCGCTCTGCAGTCATTGACTCTCCGCCGGCGCGCAGTCTGCGATTGACCTGCAGCGAATACACGTAGTGTTCATCGGTGCCATCAATGATGAGTTTGAGGTTCTCGGCAAGCTCGTGCAGGCGGCGCGAGATATCACCCAGGTCGACAACAACCTCGGGCTTGTCGGCGGCGACGGCTTGCACCAGCGCGTCGACGCTCCTGTCAGCTTGTTCCAATGCGTCGATGGCAGTGTAGGCCGACTGTAAGAAATCATGCCAGTCGTCAGATTCGCGCAGCTCGGGGCCAATCCATAGATTGGCATTGTCATAACCCCCACGGGCACGGCGACCGAGCTCGCGAACGCCATCGAACACGTCGGCGATTGCCAGGCTCGCGCGCGCAACTGTCGACGTCGCCTTGGCAGCAAGGCCCAGATAGAGCGTAGAGCCCTCGGAGGTTGCCAAATCACGGGAAACCTGGCTTAGCGCGCCGGTGCTCGAGCCACCCAGGCGCTCAAACAGAACGCGTGACTCGTCCGCCGACACCACGCGCGCCCACTGGCGGCGCGCCTCGCGCTCGATGGAATGGGCCTCGTCGATTACCCAATGACGAATCGGAGGCAAAATCCTGCCCTCGGCCGCGACATTGCGGAACAGCAGGGAATGGTTGGTGACCACCACATCGGCATGCGCCGCACGCCGCCGAGCGCCGTGAACCAAACATTTATCAGGGAAAAACGGGCAGAGGCGACGAGCGCACTCGCGCGAGGCCGTCGTAAAGTCGGGGCGGTTGACGCTGCGCCACCGAATGCCGAGCGAGTCGAGGTCGCCATCGGCTGACTGGCAGACGTACGCCATAATGACCGCGACCGCCGTGAGCGTGTCCGCCGGATCGCGCTTGGTAGTAATCTCGACCTGGCCGCGGCTCATGCGCTCAAGCTTGCGCAGGCACGGATAGTGGTCATAGCCCTTGAGAGCGCAAAATGACAGACCACCGTCCAGTTGCTCGGCAAGTTTGGGCAGCTCATGGTACATGATCTGGTCGGCAAGATTGTTCGATTTGGTCGCAATACCAACCGTGATGTTGTTACGGCGCGCTGCCTCGGCAAAAGGCACCAGATAGGCCATCGATTTGCCGACGCCCGTGCCCGCCTCAATTACACGATGAGTGCCCGTGACCAGCGCATCGCGGACCTCGAGCGCCATCGCGATCTGCTCATCACGCGGCTCGTAAGTGGGATACATGCGATTGACCAGGCCACCCGGCGCATAGTCTGCCTCAATCTCCTCACGACTCGGCATCTTGAGGACCGGCAGTTCGTCGGCGTCCACCCGATCGTCGGCGCGATCGGCCTTGAGAACGTCAGCACGAGCGGCGCTGAGAGAGAAGATAGAACCAGGGTTCTGCCCTGCCAAAAATGAGAAGATAGGACGATAGGACCAAGGCACATCCGGATGCATGTCGGCTAGGCGCGCCATGAGGCCCTGGGGCAAGTCGGTGAGCGCCACGAGCAACACGCGCCATACGCCACACAGGGCGTCGACGTCGGCATTGGCACGGTGTGATACCGAGTCACAGCCAAACAGATCGGCCATAAAAGACAACTTGTGCGAGGCCAGGCGAGGAAGCGCGATGCGCGACAGCGCCAGCGAATCGATCCAAATATCGCTCACGTTGACACCGCCTTTGACCGACTCGATAAACGAGCGGTCGAACGTGGCGTTATGTGCGATCACCGGGCAACCACCGACAAAATCGGCGAGAGCGGCGACGGCCTCAACGGCCGACGGGGCATCTGCCACATCGGCATTTGTAATGCTCGTGAGCTCGGTAATCTCGGCGGGAATCAGCTGTTTGGGATGCACGAAGGTATCGAAGCGGTCGACGATCTCGCGGCCCGAAAGACGGGCCGCCGAGATCTCGATCAGCTCGTTGTCCTGCACCGAAAGACCTGTGGTCTCGGTATCGAGGACAATCACATCTTCCTCGATAAGGCCGAAGGACTGCGTCTTGGCGCGTTCGGCAAGCGTGGCATAGGAGTCGATGACAAACTGCGGCGTTCCTGACGAAACCGCGTCCTCGATTAGCATGCAATGCCCGCTCGACGAAGGCCCATACGGATCAGGCTGTCACAGACCTGCGGGAACGTCATGTCGTCGGTGTGGCGAATCTCATCCGGATACAGCGACGTATCGGTCATGCCGGGAATGGTATTGGTCTCGAGGATGACGGGGCCGTCCTCACTCACGATAAAGTCGCTGCGCGAGATACCCAGGCAACCGAGGGCCTTGTGAGCAGCGCAGGCGAGCTCCTGAGCGCGAGTGTAATTCTCGGGTGAAATCTGCGCCGGAATGCGATGGATGTCCGTAGGGTCGACATACTTCACGTCCAGATCGTAGAACTCACAGTCCTCGGGCTTACGAATCTCGACAATCGGCAGAGCGCGCACGTCATCTTCGCCGTATACGCCGACGGTGATCTCGGTACCCTCGATGCACTTCTCGACCAGTACTTTGTCGCCGTACTCAAACGCCTTGGCGATTGCCGCGGGCAGCTCGGAGGGCTCATGGACCAGGGAAATGCCATAGCTGGAACCGTTGACGGCCGGCTTCACAAAGCAGCGCTCGCCACAAACCTCGACGATATGATCGATATCGACTTCATCGCCCACCTCGAGCGCAAGGCCGGGGGCAATGGGAATGCCCGCCTTGGCGTACAGGAGCTTAGAGACCTCCTTGTCGGCACCGCAGGCGCTGGCAAGCACGCCCGAAGCCGTGTAGGGGATACCCAGGGTCTCCATGGCGCCTTGCATGGCGCCATCCTCGCCGCCGGCACCGTGCATGGCGATAAACGCCACGTCAAAGCCGCCGGTTGCCATGGTTACCATAAAGTCATCAGCGGCCGTATCGAGCAGCTCCACCGAGGTGTAGCCGGCTTCCTTCAGTGCCACCACAACGTTCTTTCCCGAATTAAGCGAGATCTCGCGCTCAGCGGAATGACCGCCCGCCAAGACCGCTACGTGCATGTTCTCTAGGCTTTTACCCGGCATGGGCAGACTCCTCCTCTATAATTTCTGCAGCTGATACCATATTGTAGCGATACCCTCTACGTTTCCCCAAAATCGAAAGGCTTCCATGAATCCCAGGACTAAATCTCAGGACATTCGCGACTTGAGCCAAAACGATATTCGCGAGCTCGTGGCCGAGCTTGGCCAGCCCGCCTTCCGCGCGAAGCAGCTCATCGAATGGGTCTTTGAGAAGAACGTTTGTTCGTTCGACGACATGACCAACCTTCCCAAGGCTTTCCGCGAGCAGCTTAAAGAGGCTTTTGCCTTTGATACGCCGACTGAACTCACCAAGCAGGTTTCCAAAGATGGCTCGCGCAAGTATCTGCTCGAGTACCACGACGGCATTTCCGTCGAAACTGTCGGTATGCCCCGTCGCAACAAGCTTTCCGTCTGCGTTTCCACCCAGGCAGGCTGCGGCATGGGCTGTGCCTTTTGCGCTACCGGCCTCAACGGCCTCAAGCGCTCTCTGACCGCTCAAGAGATCGTCGACCAGGTACTTCATGTATCCAACGACTTTGGCGAGCGCGTCACGAGCGTTGTCTTCATGGGCCAGGGCGAGCCGTTTGCCAACTACGACGAGGTTCTCAAGGCGTTGCGAATCCTCAACGACCCCGATGGCATCGGTATCGGTGCTCGTCACCTCACCGTCTCTACCAGCGGCGTTATTCCCGGTATTCGCAAATTTGCCGACATCCCCGAGCAGTTCACGCTTGCCGTTTCCCTGCATTCCGCCATCCAGTCGACACGCAATAAGCTAATGCCCGGTGTTAAGAAGTACACGCTACTTCGCCTTCACGAGGCGCTTCAACTCTACACCGAGAAGACTGGCCGCCGCCCGACCTATGAGTATGCCATGATCGAAGGCGTCAACGATACGAATCCCGAGATGCAGGCGCTCTGCGACTTCTGCGAGGGAACGTTGTGCCACGTTAACCTGATTCAGCTTAACGACATCGAGGGCAGCCCGCTCAAGCCGTCGCCGATTCATAAGGTTGAGGATCTTCAGCGTCGTCTTGAGTCCCGTGGCATCGAGACCACGATTCGTAACTCCCGTGGTAACGATATTGACGCCGCTTGCGGACAGCTGAAGCAGCGCTTCAAAGTTCATAAGAACGCATAGGGGAGTCGCACCCCAAAACGTTTCATGTGAAACATCGAACGGCCCCGGTTACAGGAGATGCAACCGGGGCCGTTTTATTTATTGACCTTAATTTTGAATCAGCTGCTACCTGTCCCATTTTTTACGGCCAAAATAAGGGGTCCTTGCCTCGTGAATCAGACAAGGACCCCTCAAAATATGCTAAGTAATTGTTAGGTACCTAATAGCCTACATTTTCCCATTGGTTACTAACCCAACCTTGATTAATCTTGGGATTCTTCGTTACCTGAGCCGTACGCATGGCAACATCTTCTGTCATAACATCCATTTTCTTCTTGGATGTATCGACAATATCTTGCGCACTACGAAGCAAACGACCTCGAAGTTCATCGTCTGTCGCGATCTTATAGCCAGCAAAGGCACCAGCCGCGACAGTCGTCGCCAATGCAATCGCAGTTAAAATCCTATTCCTCATCTTGGCCTCCTTGATCAAACTGAATCATTTCGCCAAGAATACGAGAGAGCTCTTCCTCGTCTTTAAACTCAATCTCAATCTTATTCTTTCCACGCGAGCTCTTAACACGCACGTTGGTATTAAAAACCTGACGAAGCACGCGGGCAGCCTTTTTAAAAGACTGAGGCGTTGCAGGCCTCGGCGTCTTAGGTGTCTCTCCGGCAGAAAACAACGGAGCAAGATTTTCTGTCGCTCTTACGGAAAGGCCCTCTGCAACAACCTTCTCTGCAAGTCGAATTCGAGCGTCCTCATAGGGAACTGCAAGAATCGCACGTGCATGACCAGCAGTAAGTTTGCCCTCAAAAATCATCTGCTGAACAACTTCAGGGAGATCGAGAAGGCGCAGCGAGTTTGTAATTGCAGAGCGTGACTTGCTGACTGCCTTCGACAATGTCTCCTGGGTCATACCGCTGGCATCGATAAGCTGGCGATAGCCCTTAGCCTCTTCGACGGGATTCAGATCAGAACGCTGAAGGTTTTCGATCAGAGCAAGAGCCAGCATCTCTTCATCATTAACATCTTTAATGATGACAGGCAGCTCCTCAAGACCAGCAAGCTTTGACGCTTGGTAACGACGCTCACCAGCGATGATCTCATAGCCGTTTCCATGCTTGCGAACCAAAAGCGGCTGCAAGACGCCATGTTCTTGGATTGATTCGCTCAACTCACGAAGTTCAGTTTCGTTAAAGTGAATTCGCGGCTGATTAGGGTTGGGAACGATATCCTCAATAGGTAGTTTTGTTTCAGATGCGGCATTCGAAGCCGATGCAGCCGAACCACCGGTCTCATACTCGGCCTCTGAGACCAAAGCATTGAGTCCACGTCCCAATCCGCCACGTTTCTTTACACTAGGCACGCTTGATCACCTCTTTTGCAAGGTTCATATATGCTTTTGCACCCTTATTTTGAGGTGCATAGGTAATTACCGGTTCCCCAAAAGACGGAGCTTCGGAGATTTTAACCGTACGGGGGATCAACGTCTTAAATGCCTTATCACCAAAGTACGATTGAACCTCCTCAACAACCTGATTCGATAGAGAAGTACGCGAGTCATACATGGTCATAAGCACACCGTAGGTGTCTAAGCCCTTGTTCAGACGAGATTTGACCATCTTCATTGACTCAAGCAGCTTCGTAACGCCCTCGAGTGCGTAATACTCGCACTGGATCGGAATCAAAACGCTGTCTGCTGCGGTCAAAGCGTTGATAGTAAGCAGGCCGAGCGAAGGAGGGCAGTCAATGAAAATAAAATCGAACTCGTCCTGAATCGGCTCAAGCAAATCTTTGAGACGGGTTTCACGAGCAATTGCGCTTACGAGTTCAATTTCCGCGCCTGCAAGCTGAATTGTAGCCGGAATTACGAATACCTTTTTGCAATTTGTATCAAGAACAAGCGATTCTGCCGGTACATCATTCAGCAATGCATCATAGATGCAGTGATCAAGGTCTTCTTTTTCAATTCCGAATCCACTGGTGCTGTTTCCCTGCGGATCAAAATCAACAATCAGTGTCTTACGACCCTGCTCACCCAGTGCTGCTGCAAGGTTTACAGCCGTCGTTGACTTACCGACGCCGCCTTTTTGATTGATGATTGCAATGATACGCGTGTCTTTTGCGCTCTTAGAACGCTTAACGTCGCGAAATCCCACGGTCCCTCCTGGTGTGTATTAAAGCTGTCAAACGGAGGATGTTTCACGTGAAACATTCCGAATCGATAGCAACTGCTATGTTTCACGTGAAACACTGCAAGCTGTTAGTAACCATTATGTTTCACGTGAAACATCTAGGCAAGCGGATTCTTCTTTGCCATGCCATTTGCACGAGGCAATGAAACGGATGCTGAATGACTCTTCTTAAGAACAATGAACTCCCTGTGACCCAAGCCTTCAGGCAAATCAATTGCGTCATTCAGAAGCAAAGTGAAGCCGCAAATCTTAGCTGCTGACATGCCGGAAGCAAGCTCCTCATCCGAAGGATTGCCCTTGGTGATAACAAATAGCCCTCCATCCTTCAGGTACGGAGCCGCATACTCAACAAGAATCGGTAGAGGGGCCAGTGCGCGGGCGGTTACAACGGAGAACTGCTTCTTATGGCTTCGAGCATATTCTTCAAGACGATCATGAACCGCATGAGCATGTTTCAATCCAAGAGCATGGACAAAGGAATTAACCGCATCAACCTTCTTGCCAACAGAGTCAATATAAGTAGCTTTACGATGCGTGGTTATGGTTAATGGAATACCAGGGAAGCCCGCACCTGTTCCCATATCGAGCAAAGCTCCCTCAGGAGCCTTATTGATATAGGGGAGCAAAACAAGTGAGTCGAGGATATGAAGTACGGCAGCATCTTCTACGTTAAGAATACGGGTGAGATTGGTTGTCTTATTTGTTTTTAGAACCAAATCCAAATGCTGGATACATTTCCTCAGCTCAATATCAGTTACGCTCAAGGAATATTCTTTGCAATAGGAAGTTAGGCGACTCAACATCTCGTCAGCCTGCTGATCGGTAAGTACAAACAACTGAAGCTCCTTTCTGACAAAAATCAGCGTATCGAGAACTTTTGACAAAAAAAGGGGACGTGGAAACCACGTCCCCCTGGCATAAGCTCGAGTAGATTATCGAGCAACAATCACCACATGGCGATCAGGGTCAGAACCCTCAGAATGAGTATCGACTGCATCGTTGCCACGAAGTGCAATGTGAACCAGTCGGCGCTCGTAGGCATTCATGGGCGGAAGCGAAACACTCTTATGAGTGCGGATGGCACGCTCGGCAGCAGACTGAGCCATGGAGGCGACCTTATCCTGACGGCGACTCTTGTATCCCTCGACGTCCACTACAACCGGATACCTAAAGCCAAGCTTGCGGCTCACCAGCAAAGAGAACATAACCTGAAGAGCATCAAGAGTGCGACCATGACGGCCAATGAGAACGGCAAGGTCGGGAGCCGTTACATCCAAAATCAGCTCACCCTCGTCGCCCTCATACTCATCGATAGGAGAGTTGGCGGCATCGAAGTGCGAAAGGATGGAACGCAGGATGGAAATCGCAACATCGGCAATGGTGTCGAGCTCCTCATCGGTCAGCTCTTCACCAGCCTTGTAGCGCTGTGCAATCTCGGGATAATCGCCCGCGACCTGCGGGGCAACCTCCTCAAGCATATCCTCGATGATCTCTTCAGACATAACGTACTCCAAAAGTTAGGTACCTAAATAAGATTGATATCCCACTACTTCTTCTTGTGCGGGCGCGGCTTCTTCTCGCGACGAGTGACCTCAACCTGCAGCGGAGCGTTCTTAAGACGCTCCTCCTCATCGGCCTTCGCCTTGTCGATGACCTTCTGCGTCACAAAAATCTGCTGGATAACCTGCCAAGCAGACGAGACGTCGTAGTACAGCAGAACACCAACGGGAAGGCTCCAGCCCATCCAAAGCATCATGACCGTCATGACAACGGCCATCATACGCATGCTCTGAGCCTGCTGGCCGGTCTGGTTGCGCGACATATAGAGCTGCGGAATCAGGGTCAGGACGGCAAACAGGATCAGGCAAACCAGCGCAGGCAGTGCAACCATAAAGCCATCGGCAAAGGAAGCGCTCGGCGTGGTGGTCAGGTCGGGCAGGATGTTGAAGAACGAGAACGTGCCGTTGTTAAAGTACTGCGGCAGGTTGCGCAGCAATGTAAACAGGGCGAACAGGATAGGCATCTGAATCAGCAGCGGCAGACAGCCAGCCATGGGGTTGAACTTGTTCTCGCTGTAGAACTTCTGCATCTCCTCGGCCTGACGCTGGGGATCGTCGGCATAGCGCTCCTGGATCTCGAGCATCTTGGGCTGCAGCACCTGCATGCGAGCCGTCGACTTGGTCGACTTGAGCATAAGCGGCGTCAGCAGCAGACGGATGATGACCACCAGGATGATGATGGACAGGCCCCAGTCGACCGCAAAGGTCTGGATGAGCTTGAGCAGCTCGAAAAGGATGTTAACGATCCAATCCCACATGTAAGTTTTCCTCCGATAGCGAGTGCCCGCTAGGGCACAGGGTCATAACCGCCGACGTGCAGGGGATTGCAACGAGCGATGCGCCTCACGGCAAGCCAGCAGCCTCTCAAAACACCGTGCTTCTCAATCGCCTGGATGGCGTATTGCGAGCACGTTGGGTAATAAATGCAGGCGTCAGGCAATAAGGGCGAAATAACCTGTTGATATATGCGAATAGGAGCGATGGCAACACGTCGCAAAACGTGATTGCTCATCGCTCCTCCCCGGCAACGCCGGCGCGCTTCATAAGCGAACGCAACGCCTTGTCCATCTCCTGCGGCGAGGAAACCCTCGTCTTGGGAGTTGCAAACAAGATGATGTCATAACCCGCAACGGGAAATCCGCAGCTGCGGGCGGCCTCGCGCATCACACGCTTAGATCGGTTGCGCACGACGGCACAACCGAGTCGCTTAGCACCAACGAAGGCGACCCTTCCGGAGTCGCCTTCGCCAACCGATTCACATATGGTCATTCGAATCAGAGGGTGATTGAAACGACGCCCCTGACTGAACACATGCTCGAAATCTTGCCGAGACTTAATAGTCTTCATGCGAGATGTGTGTATCGCTGCTAGACAGTGAGACGCTTGCGGCCCTTGGCGCGACGACGGGCGAGCACGGCACGACCACCCTTAGTGGCCATACGGGCACGGAAGCCATGGGTCTTGGCACGCTTACGCTTATTAGGCTGATACGTACGCTTCATCTTAAGTTCCTCCTGCTGCATTTCGAGTGTCCGCGGGGACGCGGACGCAGATATAGACACGTGAGCTTGAAGATTGTAGGGAAATCAATGTTCAAATGTCAAGAAATCAAAGGTAAAAGGTTGCGCAGTTCACACGGTTCCCCCATAAGCCAAGCTCGATTTAGCGGTGCATGGCAACTTTTCATGATATTTCATCGAGTTTTCAACAGGTCATGTTGGCAATGTTGAGAACTTTTCGTCCGTTTTCCAAAGTTTTCAACAGGTTTTGAAAGTTTGTCGAAAGATGAGAAACATTGCACGGTGAGCTACTATTTGTTCGAAACCTTTTGGAAGATTGCGAGCGGCATGTCTGACGACTTTTACACCATGGTCGATTCCGGAGACCCGGCACCCGACAACGAGCACATCACCGGCGTGCGCGAAGAGCGTGACGAAGGTGAACAGACGACAACGCAGGCGCCAAAAGCCATGTACGCCGCGCGCATCGCCGTCTATGACGACATGCTGTCGACACCGCGTGTGATCGTCATCGATCCGCAAGATGTCCGCACGTATTTGGAAGAGACGACCAACACCGTCTACCAGTGCATGAAAGAACAAGGTGGCCATATCTCGCTCATGGTCATCCGCGAGATTGTCGAAAACTTTATCCACGCACACTTTGCAGAGCCCATCATCTCGATTCTGGACGGCGGAGACACCATCCGCTTTGCTGACCAAGGACCCGGCATCGACGACAAGGAACGCGCTTTCGACTTTGGCGTTACCAGCGCAAACAGCAAGATGAAGCGCTATATCCGTGGAACCGGAGCAGGGTTTCCCATGGTGCAGGAGTATTTGGAAAACGCCGGCGGTGCCGTATCCATCGAGGACAACATGGGCAACGGCACCGTGGTTACGGTAAGCCTGAACCCTAAACGCGTGCAGGAAATCGAGCGTGCCGGCGGACGCGGTGCTGCCGTGCGGCCCGAGACGGAGCAGCCCACATATCCCCTGCCGGGAGCTTTTGCGCAGCAGCCCATGGCAACGCAGCAGATGCAGCCCCCCGTGGGGCAGATGCAGCAGCCCGGAATGCTTCCCACACAAGAGCCCCAGGCGGCATCTATGTCGATGACGCCAAACATGCCAGAGGCCATGCCGCTGGCAGATCAGGATGCAGCAGCAATGCAGCAGGCGACGGGGGCACCGGGTGGCCAGCAAATGGGCTATCAGCCGTACCAACGGGGATATCCATATCAGCAGATGCCGCCACTGGGGTATGGCCAGCAGTTCCCGCAGCAGTACCAGCAGGGATATCAGCAGCCGTACCAGCAGATGCCGCAGCAGCAGTACAACCCCTGGGCCCAACAGATGCCTCTGCAGCCTTACCAACAGTGGCCTCAAAGTTTTCAACAGCAAATGCCGCCGATGCAGAGTTCTCAACAACCAGCAGCTCAAATGATGTATCCTAATGCAGCAAATCAGTATGTGCAGCCACAACCGGACGTGTTCGTAAGCGATCGCGGCAACGCCGCGCTGGGCTATCTGGCGCAAAATCAAGCGTGCGGTGCAACCGATCTGGCGAGGGCGTTTGGAAACTCGGCCCCCACTTGGTCACGCACGCTCAATGACTTGGCGCAGGCCGGCTTGGTCATCAAGCATGGCCAGAAATACCATCTGACCGAACTCGGCGCCGCTCGCGTGCGAGCTCAGAGCTAAAGAACGGGAGAGACAGTGGACGAGGAAGCAAGCATCATCCTGGGGGATGCCATCGCCTTTTGCCAGCGCGACGGCCAAGATGCACGCCTCATCAACATGCTGGGGCAATCGCGGGCCATAAGCCTGACCGAAGATACGCTCACGATCGAGGCCCCCTCGCGCTTTGCCATCGCGCAGCTCAAAAAGCATCAGCCGACTATTGAGGCCTATCTGGAAGAAATCGCCTTTGCACCGATCGCGCTCGACATCGTGGCACCGCAAGGCGCCTCGGCAAATACGGCCCCGGTCACCCACCCGGTAGCGACCGCCACCGCAGCGGCAACGCCGGTGCCCGGACCTCGACGCGACGATGTTTCCCGTGAAACCATGGCACCGTTGCCGACCGCGGCGGCGACGTCAACGAACGCACCCGTCACGCACATGCCTATCGCTCACGACGCAGCGGCGGGCGCGGATTCGGGCATTGCAATCAAGAACACGCTCTCGGCCGATGATTTTCGTCGCATGATGAACCAGATGAAGGGCGGAGCGCCGACTAAATCCACGCAAGCTGCGACCCCCGCTTCACCCATACCGGCGCCGACCGTGCCGGCCGAGCAGAATACGGATGGAGCCCCGCTCGCCGCGAACTCAAAATTTACCTTTGAGAACTTTGTCTACGGCCCCGAAAACAGCCATGCCTATCGCTCGGCACTCAAGTTTGCCGCCCTCGCGGACGAGCGCGGCACATGCACATCACTGTTCATCTACGGCAAATCGGGCCTGGGCAAGACGCACCTGCTGCTTGCCATCAAAAACGAGCTCGCCGAGAAGTCGCCCGAGATCAAGGTCAAGTATGCCAACTCCCAGGCATATCTGGACGACCTGATGACCGAGTTCGACCGCCAAAAGAAGAGCAACGCCCCCATCATGCAGGCGTACCACGGCGTGGACGTGCTCATCATCGATGACATCCAAAACATCATCGGCAAGCGCGCGAGCGTGGACTACTTTTTCCAGCTCATGGACGAGTTCATCCGCAACAACAAGAAGGTCGTCATCGCGGCAGACCGTGCCCCCAAGGACCTGAGCATGGACGAGCGTCTGACCAGCCGCTTCAACGCCGGCATGCTCTGCCTGGTCGCAGAGCCCAGCTACGAGATGAAATACAAGATCTTGCAGCGCTATTACGAGAACACCATCGTCGCCGCTCCCGAGGCAGGCGACGACTCGCTGCTGGCGGCCTATGGGGGCGACGGCGGACACCTGACCGACGAGCACTTTAAACACATGGCCGAGGTCTCGGGCACCAACATCCGCGAACTCGAGAGCTTTTGCGAGCGCTGCGCCGGCGAGGCGGGCGACCGCGAGCGCGAGGGCGGGGAGCTCACCTTTGACGATATCGACGCCATCGCCAGCCAGTACTTCGACACATCGGCCAAAAAGATCAACGTCCAGACGGTTCAGTCCGTCATCGAAGAGCAGTACGGCGTGACGCACGAGGAGCTCATCGGCCCGCGTCGCAACGCCAATATCGCCAAAGCACGCCATATCGCTATCTACCTGGCCATCGAGATGTGCGAGATGACGACCACGGCGGTGGGCGCCGAATTTGGCAACCGCAACCACTCGACCGTCAGCACGAGCTACAAAAAGGTCCAGAAGATGATCCAGGAAGACCGTACCGTCACCGAAGACCTCAAATCGCTGCGCGATAAAATTACACTGCGCTCGTAGGGAAATAGAGACACCTGTTGAAAACTTGTCGAAACCACGGGCATAAGGTGTCTAAAACCCAACCCGCGGTGATGAAAAGTTTTGCGCAGGTTTTGAACGTGGAAAACCACCCCTGTTGCACACAGGTTGCTGTCGATTCTCTTTCTGGGTCTGACCTGCGTCTTTGGGAGTAATCAACAGTTTCGTCAGTGCTATTACTATTATTAAGATATTTATATCTATAGAAAGGTATTAAAAGATGAAGTTCACCGTCAGCCAGAGCTCGCTTACACAAGCCATCGGCGTCGTTATGAAGGGCGTCGCTTCGGCATCCACCCTTCCCATCCTGTCGGGCGTGCTCGTCAAGGCGCAAGACGGCATCTTGGAATTCCAGACCTCTAACTACACCATCTCGATCCGTCATCGCATCGCGGCACATGTCGAAGAAGAGGGCGAGATGGTTATCCCTTGTAAGATGCTCTCCAATATCACCAAGACCCTCCCCGATGCCCCGGTCACCTTTGAGCTGTCCGAGCGCCAGGTGCTGATTGGTTGTGAGAAGAGCTCTTTCCGCCTGAACACGCTCGATGCCAATGACTTCCCCGAGTTTCCGGCCTATGCCATCGAGAGCGCCGTGGAACTGCCGACCGATATCTTGTCCGAAATGGTCGGCCGCGTGTGGCGCGTCACCTCGACTGACAAGGCCCGCCCCATCCTGGGTGGCGTGCACATGAAGGTCGAGAACAACACCGTGCGCCTGGTGGCGACCGATTCCTTCCGCTTGGCCGTGTGCGATACGCAGGTCGAGACCTCAACCCTCGAGGGCTCCTTTGAACTCAACGTTCCGGCCGACGCCTTTAACGACGCGCTGAACATCATGGCCAGCCAGGCGACCATCATGATCGGGGCTACCGACACCCAGGTCGTCTTTGAGGCCGGCAACACCACCTACGTGTCGCGCCGCATCGAGGGCGTGTACCCCAACTACAAGCAGCTCATCCCCGATTCGTGCGTGACGAGCGTCAAGATCGACGTCGCCGCCTTTAACGCCGCCCTCAAGCGCGTGGCCGTTATCGCGAGCGCCAACCCCGCCGTCAAGTTCGAGATCGATGTCGAGAACGGGCAGATGGGCCTGTCCTCCATTTCCAATGACCAGGACCTTGCGCAGGAGACGATCGATGTCGAGGCCGAGGGCGAGTCGGGCACCATCGCCTTCAACTACCACTACATCTTCGGGTGCCTCAATGCCCTGTCCAAGGAGAAGGAGATCACGCTGGAGCTCAAGAGCTACTCGCAGGCGGGCATCTTCAAGTCCTACGACAAGATCAACTACCTGTACCTGGTCATGCCGGTCCGCATCTAGCAACTGCCCTATGACCATGTTCGCCCGCGATCTTTCCGTCGCGCACTACCGCAGCTTCGATAGCTATCGCCTTGCCCTGGACGAGGGCGTGACGATACTTGCGGGACCCAACGCGGCGGGAAAGACCAATCTCATAGAGGCGCTGCAGCTGCTGACGAGCGGCGCCTCGTTTAGGCATCCGACCGCCGCCGAGCTCGTCCATGACGGCGCGGACTCGTGCAAGGTTGAGCTGAGGCTCGAGGGCGACGGCCGCGTGCTTGATATGGGATTGAGCGCGGAGGACGGTAAGCGCTCGTTTAGCCGCAACGGCAAGAGATGCTCTGCCGCCGGTGTGCGCGGGGTCCTGCCGAGCGTGCTGTTTTGCCCCGACCATCTGGACATGGTTAAGCGAGGCGCCAGTGTGCGCCGTGCCGCCCTCGATGACTTTGGCATGCAACTGAGCGCACGCTATGCCGATCTTGCGAGCACCTATGGGCGCTGCGTGACCCAGCGTAACGCCTTGCTCAAGGAGGCCTGGTGCTGCCGCGAGATGCTCGGCGCGTGGAACGATTCGATTGCCCGCGCGGGCTCGGCCCTGCTCGTGCACCGGTTGGCCCTGCTCGACCGGCTGGCGGGCCATGTGCACACTGCCTACGGGCAAGTGGCGTCCGGCGAGGCCGCCAACGTGACCTATACGTCCACGCTGGGGGATTTGCCCCAGGTCGAGGATCGCGAAGAGCTGAAGGACTGGGCGTACGAGCGCATGCTGGCTGCCCTTGATGAGCACGCCGACGAGGAAATTCGCCGCGGCGTGACGTTGGTGGGACCGCATCGCGATGAGATTGAGTTTGCCGTGGCGGGTCGATCCGCCCGTTCATTTGCCAGCCAAGGTCAGCAGCGGACGTTGGTTTTGGCCTGGAAGGTGGCGGAGGTGGCCGTGGCTCGCGATGTCCTGGGCACCGCCCCACTGCTGCTTTTGGACGACGTGATGAGCGAGCTCGACGGCGAGCGTCGCGGCGCTTTTCTGCGGCTGATCGGCGATGATATCCAGACGGTCATAACCACGACCAACCTGGGGTATTTTACCGATGACCTGCTTGATCGAGCCAAGGTGGTGAGCATGGGTGAGACGTGCTAATTACGAGCGCGAGAGCGAAACGGTCGCCTTCAGTGGATTTTTAAACGCAGAGCGCCAGCGCATCCTGGCGGCCGCGACGCCTGAGCGCCGCGTGCAGATGGAGGCTGCAGAGGAATCTCGTGCGGTCTATCGCGCCTGGAATGCGGTGTGCTCGGGCACGCGCGAGGGGCGCCATGTGACGGGCCTGCGCTACCTGCCCGAGTCCAATGAGCTGCTGGTATATCTCGACTCGCCCTCGTGGACGCAGGAAATGACGCTGTTGCGCGAGATCATCCGCGCGCGCATGGAGCGCGCCGGTGCGCATGTGGACGGCCTGGTGTTCAAAACCACCGCGCCCGGTCACACGCCGCCCG
>ENA-ORSO01000453-ORSO01000453.1-human-gut-metagenome-genome-assembly--contig:-NODE-453-length-35585-cov-16.447706_pt1 | contig 35585 bp, 25 predicted proteins | sample MGYA00241902_ERZ509168 | MGnify/ENA primary metagenome ERZ509168 (study PRJEB26280, sample SAMEA2338806) | human gut metagenome | biome: human gut; feature: human-associated habitat; material: faeces... | reverse complement strand
TTGGGACTGCTCTTACCTTGATAAGGTGATGTCATAAAGTAATGCGTCGGCCCTGAAAGCCATGAGAAAGTTGTCTCACATCGACCGTTATGAACACGAGTATCGACCGTTATGAACACGAGCATCGACCGTTATGAACATGAGCAACGGTCGATGCGGCATGACTTTTTCAATGCTTTTCCGCGATTTTTGACATGCTTTCGCACAACATTCACAAGGTTTTCAGGCTGCTATTACCATAATATCAGTGAACAGATATTTTGAGTTTGGGTGCTGGAGGACGGGGCACGGAGGCCACCGTCCTACTTTAAGATACCCTGGCTACTCTTTATACTTGGCGTTGTTATTATAACAACAGGTAACCTTAGTAGGACGGTGGTCTCCGTGCCACGTCCTCCATGTGAAAACATATTTTGGGTGCTGGAGGACGGGGCACGGAGACCACCGTCCTACTTTAAGATACCTTGGCTCCTCTTTATCTTGGCGTTGTTATTATAAAACAGGAGTGATTTGGGATAAAAAAACGTCCTCTGTTCTTGCAAAAGCCGAACAGAGGACGTTTGTTAAATGTATATTTCTACTTCTTAATTAGAAGAAGAGGTAGCGGTTATCAACAACGTTTGCGTTGAGGTAGAGCTCGTTCATGAAGTTGCCAGCATTCTGCATAGCCTTCTGACGCAACTTCTGCTCTTCAGTTTTCTCGTCGAACTTAGCAGGACGGTTGGTCTTGTTTGTTACGGCAAACACGTAAACGCCAGCGTTACCCTTAACAGGATGTGCTACAAACTTGCCCTTGGCGGTAGCTGCTACAGCACCGCTGAGTGCGGGCTCGCTAGCACCCGTTGCGGGGATGAAGGCGGGAGCAGCAAAGGTTACCTGTTTTACAGGTGCCACGATAGCGCCCTTGGCTTTAGCAGCCTGAACAGTTTTCACACCATTGAGTTTTGCCATCAGCATTTCGGCCTTCTTATCTTTCATCACCTCAGCCTTAACCATTTCCTTTACCTGAGCATCTTCAAGGGGAGCAAAGCCCTTCTTGCGGATGTTGTCAAGCACTACAACCAAGAGGTGGTTGTTGTCGCCACACTCGTACATGGGCGATACAGCACCCTGCTTAGCCTCGAACAGCCACTTCATAGCCTCGCGGGTAGAGTGGATGCCAGCAAGATAGTGCTCGCTGGTGGTAATGTTGTTGCGCTCTTGAACGGTATAACCTGAAGCCTTGGCGTTCTTTACAATAGCATCGGCAGTTTGGTTAGCGCTAACAAAGGCGCTAAACTTGTTGTAAGCAGCCGAGTAGGTTTCGCGTGAGAACTCGATGTTCTTCTTCACGACAGCAGCCACATACTTGTTGATCATGTTCTTGCGGTCGAGCACCTGAACAACGAGCTGGCCCTGTGTAAGGTTGATAACGCGAACCTCGTTTACAGCCATTGTGTTGAGTGCAGTGATATAGCTCTTGGTGTTTGTATCGAGCGAGGGAGCGCTCTGATACTGACGTGTGGTCATCCATGACTTCTCGCCTCCCTGTCCGTACTTCTTAGCAACAACCTCAAAGTCGGCACCACCCTTGATGGCAGTGTAGATAGAGTCGGCAGTTTTCTTTGAAGCAGCGGCATCGGCATTAACTACCTGGATGGCGCGGAACTGAATTGAGTCGGGCAACTGCTGCTTAGAGATGAGCTTGATTACGTTCAAGCTATTGTCAAACTTGCTCTCGATAACGCCTGTAGTGCTGCCTACAGCCATTGAGTCGAGACGACCAGCGATGTCGTATGTGAAAGCATCTTTGCCTACGGGCACACCCAGATAAGACACGAGCGATGCGCTCTTTGATACAACGGTAGAGGGGTCGGTAGCGGTAGCCAGCTCAGTAGCGTAACCCTTCATCTGAGCGTTCAGGGCAGCTACGTCTTTAGCAGAAGCCTTTACCTCGATGTCGACATACTTGATGTCGCGGCCCTCAACAAACTGACGGAAGCGGGGCTTCATCTCAGCATACTTAGCCTTGAGGTCGGCATCGGTGATGGTAACCTTGTTGTCGGCAATGCTTGAGTAAGGCATTGCGGCGAGCTGAATTTCGCTCTCCTGGTTCTGATCGTTGAAAGCCATCTTAGCCTCTACCTTGTTTGACAGGAAGCAGTGAGCGAAGAGCGACTGATACTTCTGTGCGAGGAGCTGCTGACGGATGGTCTTCTCCATGAAGGTCCAGTATTTGTAAACCGACTCGTACTGCTTTGCCATCTGCGGGTTGGTGTTCTGCTGTGCCTTATAGTCGGCGATGAACTTCTGCAGTGCGCTGGCATCGAAGCGACCTGTCTGACGGTTTACGAAGGGTGTGCTAAGAAGCATGGGGTTTGTGCCCTCGGAGAGCATGTTCTTCATTTCCTGATCAGTAACGGTGATACCCACCTTTTCAGCCTGATCGGCAATAATCTTGCTCTGTACATACTGGCCCCAAACCATGTCTCTTACGCGGTTGAGTTCTTCTTCGTTAAGGTTTTCTTGACCTTGCTGCATCTTGAGCACTTCGGTGTACTCTTCAACAAGATTTTGGAAGTCTTGATAATTGACTTTTTCTCCTAACACTTCGCCGATTTGCTGACGCTGATCGTTGTGCATATACTCGCACGAGCGGACGCCTTCTTCGGCAATGAAAGCAAAGAGGCCCAAACCGATGATACCGATAAGGATGGCGCCTTTGCTTCTGATTTTTCCTAATGCTGCCATTACTTTTTTATTATTTTTGTTTTTAATTTTTTATTTCTTTTTTCGCAATAGATGTAGCGCCAGCTGCTTAGCGAGCCTCGTGGCAGAGGCGCTGCTATGTAACACGCGCATAAAATGCGTACAAAAATACTAATTTATTACCAAACAAGGGCATGTTTCTTCTGAAAAGTGATATTATTCGCCCACTTTTAGTTTTACAAGCTCAATTTTGGTCATTGTATTCTTGATTATTCGGAACTGGAAGTGCCCTATCTTCACCACCTCGTTCAGTTTGGGGAAGCTTTGATATTCGTGCAAGATCAGTCCGCCAATGGTCATATACTCGTCGCTTTCAGGCAAGTCGAGGTCAAACATATCGTTCACCTTGTCGATCTCGAGGCGAGCTGAGAGCACATACTCGTTATCGGCTACCTGTTTGGCAATATAGTTTGAACTGTCGTGCTCGTCTTCAATATCGCCAAATATCTCTTCAACGATATCTTCGAGCGAGACGATGCCACTGGTACCACCAAACTCGTCGACCACTACGCCCAAGCTTTTCTTTTGCTGCAAGAAGATGTGCATAAGCTTTTGCGCCATCATGGTTTCGGGCACAAAGGGCATGGTGTTGATGTGGTCTTTCCAGGTGTCGGGGTTGCGGAACATCTCTGAACTATGTATATAGCCTATGATATGGTCGATGTCTTCGCGATAAACAATAATTTTTGAGTTGCCACTTTCAACAAACTTCTGCATCAGCTGTGCAGTGGTGCAGTCGTCAACATCGACGGCATGTATCTCGGTGCGGGGCACCATACAGTCGCGCACCTTGGTTTCAGAAAAGTCGAGGGCGTTTTGAAATATCTTTACCTCGTCTTCAATATCGTCGTCGTTCTCGGCATTATCGATGCTCGACTGCACAAGGTAGTCGAGGTCGACCTTTGAGAAGCCTTCGTCGTCGTTCTCCTTATTCATGTGTATGCCTACAACGCGCAACAAACATTTTGACAAGAAGGTAGAGAAGCGGCTGATGGGCCATAGCACAACATAAAAGAAATAGGCTATAGGAGAGAACACCGACAACAGCCGGTTTGCATTGTTTTTGAACAACGACTTGGGCAAAAACTCGCCCGTAAACAAGATAATGAGGGTTGAGAGCAAGGTGTCGGCCGTTACGGTAAAGCCAGCATCCATGCCACTGAAGATGGTGCTATCGAAAAATTTAGCGATAAGGATGCCATAGATGACCAACACGATATTGTTGCCCACCAGCATGGTGCTAACGAAGCCGTTAGGATGTTTGTAGAACACAGTTATCAAGCGCTGGGTGAGACCGTTACGGTCTTTATCCATCTCGGCCAGCATACGATTGCTCGACACGAAGGCTATCTCCATTCCTGAAAAGAATGCAGACAACACCATGGTAACTAAAATGCCTATTATAAGCGGTATATCTGTTTCCAAAGTATAGAATTTAAAATAATATCATCTTGTGTTTTTGGGGAACGGAGCTACCTGCGGACGAAGTTTAGCCTTTACCGTATCGGGGGCTGTGGTGATTGTGTCGCCACTGCCTGAGAGGTCGCTCTTTTCAAATGATCCTTTGCTGTTTGACACATAGTAGCGTGTCATGCGCTCGTCGCTACGAAAATAGGCGCCTTCGAGGGTGCGTTCGGGGGTGACGAGACGTGAGAACACGTTTGAATATAGTTCGTGGGCGTTTTCGTCCCAAAACAGTTGCTCGCTGCTGAAACGCAAGCCGTCTTTTGTGAGCACACGCACACGGCTACGCAGTTCCCACAGCTTCTTTTGGTCGTAATAGTAGGCGGTGTCGCACTGTATGTACGACTGCACATGAAACTTTTCGTCAAACTGTTCGAGGAACAAGCCCTTATCAAAAATCCAGCGCGAGGGGTTGCGCTTTTCGTTCACCTCCCAGCGCTCGGTAATGATACGATATTTCATCACACCCGAGTCGGAAATCAAGGTGTTTACCCCAAAACTGGTCATCATGGCCACCGAGTCGCGGTCATGGATAGCAGAAGCAGTATGCTCTTTCTGCTCCTGGCACGACACTGCGAGCAAGAAGCAGAAAGAGCATAACAACCCAGCAGCAGCGTGCTGGAGCGAAGAATGTATGTATGTGTTACGTTTCGTTTTCACAATCATTATTCAACCTTCCACTTAGCAAACCATCTCTCGTTGAAAGTGAGGCCGATATTAATTCGGAATGAATTTTCTTTAATAAACATTTTCGTATCCTGACATACCCACTGACCAGAGATGTTGAGGATAGAGCGATTGTTGTACGAGTTCATGATGGGGATGCCGAAACCCGCACTCACACTGTACTCTTTGGGGCCATCGGCTCCATTAATCTTCAGATACGACGAGGCGTAAGAGGCGCCCATGCGATAATGGATGCGCTTGAAGAAGTTGCGGCTGTTTTCAAGCGGACAGAACTCGCCACCGAAGGTAACCTTATGGCGGTCGTTAAACTGGTTCTTCAGAGCTACATACTGAGGTGTGGCACCAGAGGTATCGTAAACGGGCGACACTACTGAGGCCCACTTCTGCAAAGAATAGTCGACACCCAACTTCAGTTTGTTGCGGTGGTTCCACATCAAGCCTGCACCATACATAGTGGGCAGCTCCATGGCGTTGCGCACTGAATAGGTGGCGGTATCAGAAATGGCGGTCTGCGAATTGGTAGATATCACCTCACACTTGGGGTTGCCATGCAACTTATGACCCAGGGTGTATGACAAGCCCAGCGTGAGCTCGTCGTTCTTCGATATACGAGCGGTGTACTGTGCGCCAAGGTCAAGCTTATAGTTGTTTACCGTGGCGGTGTAATATTTTGAAAGGGTGTTGATGTAGGCGTCGGTATAGCTGTTTATCACTGAACGGGTGTAGCTACCCCAAAGATAAGAGATGTTGGCACCAAAAGAAAAACCTTTAATGGGCTGCCAGCCTGCGCCAATAAACACCTGATGCAAACCACCTTCGCCTGAATAGGTATTTACATAGCTGGTGGTTTCGGTATCAGAAGAGGCGCCTATTTTAACCGTATTAGAATAGTCGTAACCAATATTTGTGAAAGGCAATATACCAAAGGCCACACCCAGATGACGGGCAGCACGGAAGCCAGCCACCACATACTCGAAGTTGGCGTTATTAGCGTTCATCTTCACGCCATTTTCAGAAAAATTGGTTATCTGTCCAGAGATGCCAGCATCGAAGATAAAGCTCAACGAGTCGATGGCTGAATAAGAAGCGGGGTTTTGAAAGTTCACTTGGTTATGTTCGTGAAAGCCCAAGCCGAGGCCATTCATTCCCCTATTAAAGCCGCTTGTCTGGTCGCTGAGCAAGCCTAAGCCATACTGACTGTAGGGCGAGTTGGTTCCGCTCTGCGCATAAGTTGTAATTGTCATTGCCGACAACACTGCGGCTGCTATGATTTTTCTCATTGTTATAATACGTTTCTTTCAAATAATCTTACCTCCTAAAGCGCCTTTTATGTTAACCGCAAGGAGTATCAAAAAAAGATTTGCTTGCAAAATTATTGAAATTTTTCGAAATAATAGCACGATAAATGGGAAATTAAAGTTATTTTTGCATCGTGAAACGTTTTAGAAGTATTTTACGACATATCGTCCTCGTATTTTTTCTGTTGTTAACACATCAGATACAAGCCCAAACCGACAGTGCTGCGTTGGCACGGATGGATGCAGTGGATATCAGTCTGCTGTCGTGCCAACCGAGACAATACATCTATAGCCTGTATGGGCATACCGCCATTCGCATTACCGACCATTCAACGGGCACCGACTATGCCGTAAACTATGGGCTCTTCTCGTTTGAGAAGCCATTTTTTGTGCTTCGGTTTGTATTCGGACTGACCGATTATGAAATGGGCATATGCAGCTACGAACACTTTAAGATAGAATATGAACGTGCACAATGTGGCGTGGTGCAACAAGTGTTAGACCTGTCACGCGAAGACAAACTGGCCATCTTACAAGCCATCGACCGCAATGCGCAACCCGAGAATGTGGTTTATCGCTACAACTTCTTCTACGACAACTGCACCACACGCGCACGCGATATTATTATAAATAATGTGGAAGAGGCGGTAACCTTTCCATCGAGCACACGCGCAATCACCTATCGACAAATGGTGCACCAATATACCGCGCAGCACCCATGGGCACGCTTTGGCAACGACCTATTGTTAGGCGTAGGCGCCGACCGCCCTACCGATGCTCGACAGCAGCAGTTCTTACCCTTTAACCTAAAGAGCGACTTTGACCACACCACCCTTAAAGGTAAAGATGGTGCGGTGCGCCCATTGGTGAAGGACAAGTTTTGGGCTATCAGTGCGTCGGCTGCTAAGTCAGAGTCTATGCTCATCACACCTATATGGTGTGCTATCGCACTGGCTATCATCATCTTAACAACTTGCCTGTACGATGCTAAGCGCAAACGTGTATCGTGGGCGCTCGATGGCATTTTGTGGCTACTGACAGGATTGGCAGGCCTCATCTTGTTTGCTATGGTGTTCTCACAACATCCCACCGTAAGGGTAAACTTTCAGATACTTATGCTGAACCCATTGGCGCTCGGCTTCCTCTACCCCACCCTTAAGGCGTTGCACCATAAGAAACATAGCCGTTGGCTGACAATTTGGCCGATTTGCCTCGTTTTATTCTTTATCGGCGCATTTTGGCAGACCTATGCCGATGGTATGTGCATATTGGCATCGTCTTTGCTTGTAAGAGCCATATTTATCAACTATATAGTGAGAAAGGAACAATGAAACAATACATTCCCTCTATACTACTGGCCGCTTTAGCTGCTGCCGAGGTTCAGGCACAAACCATTCAGCCTGCACCCCGACTGGTGGTAAACATTGCTATCGACCAGCTTCGCACCGACTATATTGAGCATTTCTCGCCACTATATTCAGAAAACGGATTTAAGAAGTTGCTGAACAAAGGGCGTGTGTATGAGTCGGCAAGTTATCCTTTCTCACCCGTCGATCGTGCGTCGGCCATCGCTTCGATAGCCACAGGCACCACCCCACACTATAACAATATTGTAAGTAGCCAGTGGCTGGATAGGAACACATTGCGCCCCATCTTCTGTACGGATGATGGCAATGGTGGCGACTCGCCTAAGATGATGGCTACGTCGACCATTGGCGACGAGCTAAAAGTGGCCTCTCGTGGCAACGCACTAGTTTACAGCGTAGCTGCTGATAAAGATGCTGCCATATTGGCGGGCGGACATGCTGCCGATGGTGCCTTCTGGATTAGTGAGAAGAGTGGTCGATGGTCTACTTGCACCTATTATTCAACGGCTTCGCAAAACCTTTTGCGAGCCTATAATAACACCCAATCTTATAACGCTGATAACGACGCCGTTGAGAAACTGGCCGAAGCCTGTATCAATGATATGGGCATGGGCCGAGATAATATTACCGACCTGTTATCAATCACGCTGTCGGCCAAGGTGAAAGACATCACCAATTGGCAGACTGACATGGAGATAGCCTACATAAAGCTGGACAAGACTCTTGCCCAGATTATTAGCACCATTGAAAACAAGGTGGGCGAAGGCAATGTGCTGTTTGTGGTAACCAGCACGGGCTATACCGCCGACCAACCTGTTGACTATGGTAAATATAAAATTCCGACAGGTACTTTCTATATCAACCGCACTGCCAACTTGCTCAACATGTATCTTAGCGCCATCTACGGACAGGCAAGATATGTTGAAACGTGCTATCATAACCAGATTTATCTCGACCATAAGCTCATTGAACAGAAACGATTGAGCCTCAACGAGATGATGTCGCGCTCGAAAGAACTGTTGCTACAGGCGGCTGGCGTAAGAAACGTCAGCTACAGCCCCTATAGCTCTGAGGTGAGTGGCGACCTGCTGATTGAGGTAGCCCCTGGCTGGCAACTTGTAAACGAAGATAATCACGAAAACTATACCTCACGTGCCGCTTTTGTTCCGTTCCCCATCATTTTTTATGGCGCAGCAACAAAGGCCGAACGTGTTATCACACCTGCTACTGTAGACCGCATTGCGCCCACAATAGCAAAAGCAATACGCATACGTGCCCCGAACGCTTGTTCGGCAGCTCCGTTACATTAAAAGAGCTTTAAAATAGAGGGCTATGGGATAGTTATGTCTTAAAATAGCCCTCTAAATGGAAAAATATTCGTACCTTTACACCCTTGAAAAGGTAACATGGCGGTAACATGGCGGCTCAAGCCTTACTAACCCTGTGCCGCTCACCCATAAACAGAAAAAAATAAAAACAAATATAACAATGAATTTCAACAAGATTTTACAATCGTTGTTCGGGAATAAGTCGACTCGCGACATGAAGCTTATACAGCCGCTCGTTGAGAAGGTAAAAGAGGCTTATCCCGCCATCAAGGCGCTGTCGAATGATGAACTGCGCGCTAAAACTAAGGAGATACAACAGTATGTTCAAAACTCGGCAAAAGAGCAAAAAGACAAAATTGCTGAGCTGAAGGCTAAGATTGAAGAAACGCCCATCGACGAGCGCGAAAGCATCTTCAACGCCATCGACAAGCTGGAGAAAGAAGCGCTGGAGATTTATGAGAAAGCACTGAACGAGGTGATGCCTGTAGCTTTCAGCATTGTGAAAGATACGGCTCGCCGCTTTGCAGAGAACGAGGAGACCATCGTTACCGCAAACGATTTTGACCGCGAACTGGCTGCCGACCCCAAGAAAGACTTTATCACGATTGATGGCGACAAGGCTATCTATCATAACCACTGGACAGCGGGTGGCAACGACCTGAAATGGGAAATGGTGCACTACGATGTTCAGATATTTGGTGGTGTAACCTTGCATCAAGGCAAGATTGCCGAGATGGCTACGGGTGAGGGTAAAACCCTGGTGGCTACTCTGCCTGTATTCTTGAACGCCCTTACTGGCAACGGTGTGCATGTGGTAACTGTGAACGACTATCTGGCTAAACGTGACTCGGAATGGATGGGCCCGCTCTATATGTTCAACGGTTTGTCTGTTGACTGCATCGACAAGCATCAGCCTAACTCACCACAGCGTCGTAAGGCTTATATGGCCGACATCACCTTTGGTACCAACAACGAGTTTGGTTTCGACTATCTGCGCGACAACATGGCACACTCGCCTGCCGACCTGGTACAGCGTGCACACAACTATGCCATCGTCGATGAGGTTGACTCGGTATTGATTGACGATGCCCGTACACCGCTTATCATCTCTGGTCCTGTGCCCAAGGGCGAAGATCAAATGTTTGAAGAATATCAGCCACTGGTTGAGCGCCTGGTAGCTGTGCAGCGTAAGTTGGCAACACAGTATCTGGCCGATGCTAAGCAGATGATTACTGAAGGCAATGAAAAGAACGATAAGCAACTGCTGGAACAAGGTTTCTTGGCACTCTATCGTTCACACAAGGCACTGCCTAAGAACAAGCCTCTGATTAAGTATCTCTCGGAAGACGGCATCAAAGCTGGTATGCTCAAGACCGAGGAATACTATATGGAGAACAACAACCGCCGTATGCCCGAGTGTGTTGAGCCGCTCTACTTCGTGGTTGACGAGAAGCAGAACAGCTGCGACCTCACGGATAAGGGTACCGAGTGGTTGGCACAACAGGTAAATGATAAAGACCTCTTCGTATTGCCCGACATCGCTTCACAGCTGTCGGCACTGGAGAACGAGACTGACCTTGACGAGCAGCAGAAGCTTGACAAGAAAGACGACCTGATGAACCATTATGCTGTACAGAGCGACCGCGTACACACCCTTCAGCAGTTGCTTAAGGCATACACCATGTTCAACAAGGACGACGAATATGTTGTAATGAACGGTGAGGTAAAGATTGTTGACGAGCAGACAGGACGTATCATGGAAGGCCGCCGCTGGAGCGATGGCTTGCACCAGGCTGTAGAGGCTAAAGAGCATGTGCGCATTGAGGCTGCCACACAGACCTTCGCTACCATCACTTTGCAGAACTACTTCCGTATGTACCACAAACTGTCGGGTATGACGGGTACCGCTTCTACCGAGGCTGGCGAGTTCTGGGATATCTACAAGCTGGACGTGGTAGAAATTCCTACCAACAAGCCCATTCTTCGTAAAGACCTCGACGACCGCGTTTACAAGACAGCACGCGAGAAGTATGCTGCCGTGATTGACGAGATTGTTGAGATGCGCAATAGTGGTAGACCTGTATTGGTGGGTACCACATCGGTTGAAATATCTGAGTTGCTCTCTCGTATGTTGAAGTTGCGCGACATTCCGCATCAGGTGCTGAACGCCAAGTATCACCAGAAAGAGGCCGATATCGTGGCTGAAGCTGGCCGAAGCAACATGGGCAAGGTAACCATTACCGACGCAGATGGCAACAAGCACGTTGAAGAGCGTATGCTGGGTGCTGTAACCATTGCCACCAATATGGCAGGTCGTGGTACCGATATTAAGCTGACGCCCGAGGTAAAGGCTGCTGGTGGTTTGGCCATCATCGGTACCGAGCGTCATGAGAGCCGCCGTGTAGACCGCCAGTTGCGAGGTCGTGCAGGTCGTCAGGGCGACCCCGGTAGCTCAGTGTTCTACGTATCGCTTGAAGATAAGCTGATGCGTCTGTTTGCCAGCGAGCGTATTGCCAGCGTGATGGACCGTCTCGGCTTTAAAGAGGGCGAGCGTATCGAAAGCCCCATGATTTCAAAGAGCATCGAACGTGCTCAGAAGAAGGTTGAGGAAAACAACTTCGGTATTCGTAAGCACTTGCTCGAATATGACGATGTGATGAACAAGCAGCGTACCGTTATCTACGAGAAGCGCCGCCACGCACTGATGGGTGAGCGTCTTGGTATGGATATCACCAACATTATCTGGGACCGCGTTGTAAACATCATCGAAACCAACGACTATGCTGGATGCCGCGAGCAGTTCTTGAAGGTGCTGGCAATGGAATGTCCGTTCTCAGAAGACCAGTTTATAAACACAAAGCGCGAAGAACTTGAAGAGCGCGCTTTCCAGGAGGCTATGGCAGCCCTCAAGCGCAAGATTGACCGCATACAGAGCGTGGCATGGCCCGTTATCAAAGACGTTGAAGAGCAGCAAGGTAGCCGCTTTGAGCGCATCATGGTGCCCATCGTTGATGGTAAACATGTATACCAGATTGCTTGCAACCTGAAAGAAGCTTATCGCACCGAGGGTAAAGACGTGGTGAAGCAGTTTGAGCGCACCATCATGTTGCACATCATCGACGACTGCTGGAAGGAGAACCTCCGCCAGCTGGACGAATTGCGCCACAGTGTGCAGAACGCTTCATACGAGCAGAAAGACCCGTTGCTGATCTTCAAGCTTGAGAGCGCTAAGCTGTTCGACGCTATGGTAAACGATATGAACAACCGTATCTCTGCCATCCTCACTCGTGCACAAATTCCTGGACAGGAGATGCAAGAGGATGTTCAAGAGGCTCCCGCAGAGGCTCCCGCTCCTCGTCAAAACTACGTTGAACACAAAGAAGACCTGTCGAACCCCGAACAGCGAGCTGCAGCACAGCAAGATACACGCGAGCAACAGCCTCGCACACCGTATGTTGCCGACAAGATGCCTGGCCGCAATGATCCTTGTCCTTGCGGTAGCGGTAAGAAGTTTAAGAACTGTCATGGTCGTGGACTGGTATAATCGACCCACCCTTTGACAATAGATTGCACAAAGAGAAACGCGGTAAAGGAGCTAACCAACAGCTCTTTTACCGCGTTTTTCATTTATAAAGCGGGCGTATTTAACCCATAATACAAGCAAGCCCTAACGATTTGGGTTTAACCCATATCGGTCATTAGGGCGTTTCATGTATTATTTTTATTTTACAATCACTTTCTCGGTCTTTCTTTTGCGGTCGGCCACAACCGTAACCATATACACGCCTTTCTTCAGCATCGTAGACGACACCTTCGTATTTCCACTAAAATGGCCAACGGCAACCGTCTCGCCACCCACCGCTACAATGCTATACGAAGCGTTATGACCAGCAGCGCCGAGATGTATATCGGTGCCTTGCTCTACAACCTTAGGATAGACAACGATGTTGGACTCGGCCGAAACATTATCAATGCCCGATGCCACCTGCCCGTAGACCTCAAACTGCCCAATAAGCGCCGAGTCGGTAACGCAGCTATAGGGTATTTCTAATTTCACATAGCGACCGCTAACCGTAACATCAGGCACATAGGTTTTAGTGTTTTCAGAAGAAGCATCTGTAACATTGGCCACACGTTTCCAGCCTACGCCACCAGCACTTCTTGCATAATTTTTCATCTGTGTATCTGTGGGACGTGTTTTTGACACATAAATGCGATAGCCACTAATGTTATGGGTTCCACCAAAGTTTTTCGAGTCGTACAACTTAAATTGGTTCATGTTACACGTTGCACCTAAGTCGACAACAGCCCAAGCATACACGTCGGCCGAATTGGTCTTCTTTACCTTCCATGTAAAAGGTTTTAGGGTGCGCGTCTTCAGGCCATCAAATAAGTTGAGTGCCGACTCATTGAAATGAACTGGACTGTTAGAACCTATCACCGAGCGATGTAACGATAAGAGGCCCGTTGTTGCCGTAGGCTCTGTTTCGGCCGTAGGTGTGCCCCACATATCAAACTGATACACGCGCACGGCACCATCACCTTTTGCCATAGTGAGTTTTACATACTTAGCTTTTACAGGCTCAGTAAGTGTAGACGAGTGAACATCTTCGGCCGACACTCCCTTCTCGCTCACCGCTGTTGTGTAAGTATTGCCATCCATACTATAAGCAATTTCATACTCGTCTGAATTGCGAAAGACTTCATGTGTCTTCGAGTCGTAGATATCAAAGCCTGTGAGCATATGCGGTTCGCTCAGTTCAAACACAACCGAAGGTTTTTCTAACGAGCCGTTATAACACCACTTGGTGCCACGCTGACTGTCAAGCATAAAGTAAGGATCTTCCTTTTCATTTACACGTCCGCTCGATTTTACCACCGTGGCCACCTGTCGGCCAAAACCATAGGTAGGAATACGACTAATAATTTGAGGTTGATTAGCCTCGCCCTCCTTAGGTTCATGGCCATACACACTAAACTCGTATACACGGGCAATGGTGCCATCTTGCTCACCCTTTACCACGCGCAAACGCACGCCCTCACTAACAAAAGGATGCTCAAGCACAAAGTCGGTAGTGTTAACTGAATTGTCTACCACGGTTTGCACATCAACCCATCCATCATTTACATAACGTTGCAACACATATTCGGCAGCAATCTTGCCATCACCTTCGCACCCAGCGTTTAGCACCTTCCAGCCTGTTATTGTCATGGGCTTTTCAAACTTATACTCCAGCCATTTCACAGCCGACGAGTTGTCGCACCATTTAGTATCGGCATTGCCATCGCAAGCCTTCTGCGCACTCTCATTACTATTTGTTTGTCCTGAAGCTTGCACCGTTGCAGGCGTAATGATGTCGTCGTCGTGTTCTACAGCTTGATAAGGATCCTTAGTATCTTTGTGTTTCAGCACATTTACCACCTCAGATAGCGGTTTTGTATCATCGTTAGCATTGTCTGACACACTGATAGCATATACCAAGAGCTCAGGATCGTTAGGTAGCGTAATCGTATTATCGCCCTCATTCAGCGTAAACGCATACTTATACATATACAGATAGTCGTATACATTGTCGGCCGTTTTGCTGTGCGAGTGGGTAGCCGTAAAGGCTGTGTTCTCAAGGCGATAATGTTTCTGCACATCAATGCTATTGCTCCATACGCCCACCATGCCACCATAGTAGTCGATAAACTGTTCTACGGTTCTGGTTCCGATACCAAACGTTGCCGTGCTGCCCTTCGTATTGAGCGACGAAGCCAGTATGTATACCTTACGGGCACCTTGCAGTGTAGGCAATGTGATGGTTTGCCCCATGCAGCGCACAGCATTTTTCTTGCCTATGCGGCTATTTCCCATGGTAAACGATATGCCATCGGCTTTCAGTTCGCTGCCCAACAGTTCTGCAGGAAAAGCCTTATCAATGTCAGCATCGCTACGACGCTCATTGGTGCTCATCACATCCACATTATAATCGAGGCTCACAGGCACCGACTGCGGTGCTTGTTCACTAACTGTAGATGCCGATGACGCTGTAGAAGAAGCTAATTCAAACTGGAACGTTTTAGGATGGAAACGATCAATATGGAATGACAGTTTGCGACCACTAAACTGTGCGGGACCTAACAATTCTTCAACACCGTTCACCTCGTCGGCAGAAACAATGTCGGCGGGGAATTCGACTGTAACATCCTGTCCTTTGCCCGTCAACTCATAAAAGCGAACAATATATTTATCTGAGCCCTCAGCCTTCTTTAGCGCTTTCACTGCCACGTTGCGGTTATCTACCTTTAGGAAGCCAAAATCAGAGCCCAACGAGCCCTCTTGACAGGTTGTTTGATAAGCTAACATCGGCTCGTTCAGTTTGTCGGCTTCCCATTGCGTATCGGCTCCCCACACGCCCTTATGAGCAAAGAATGAATAGGTAAAACGATTCAAGCCCAAATCTTGCTTGCCTTGATAAGCATAATTTGAGCCCACCTTAGGTGTATGTATCAGCGTGAGACGTATCTCATTGTCTTTCTGCTTATCCCAACCATACTTGCTATCGTTAAGGATAGAAACGCCACAATCGCCATTGGTGTTAGTAACGTCGGCCCATTGATGTCCGAGAAACTCGCATAATGAGGTATTGTTGTTTGAATCGGTACTATAACTGGTGCTATTATTATTTACATCTGTGCCTATGCTAAGGTCGTAAGTGGCTTTAGGATTGCTTACGGTGAGCGGGAAAGTGGCTTTCAGCAAACGTTCACGCGTTTGCCAGTTTACCTCATTCACAAAGTCGATACGGTCAGCACAGCCTTCAGAGGCCAGACGTATGTATTGCACAAAATCAGATGCTCCTTTTTTGCGTGTTACCTTTAAGCTGACACGCAATGGGCCATTTTCGGCCACCTCTACCTGCAGTCCTTCTTTATCTACATACTCGCGCGGTGCCTTTTGCAGTTGGTCGCCATGTATCTCCCACGATGGCCATGTATTCGACTCGTCGAAGAGCAATGCCAAACGAATAGGTGCACTCAACATCTCACGGTTACCGTTTTGTTTATCAATAATCGACGACACGTCGCCATTTGCATCAATGGTAACCTTATAGCGCTGGTTCTCCATACCTTTTTCGCTGACACTGAGGTTTGAGGCAGAGGTAGGAGTAGATACATTAGTATTTGGCGCCACATTGTAGGTAGCATAACCTAACGATGGCACCGTAGCCAAGAAGATAAAGTGAAGTCGGCCATCATCTTCACGTTCTGTTATTTGGCATGGCACCACATTGCCCTGCGCATCTGTCACTTTGATATTCTGCACATCGGGGGCCATTGCTATTTGTCCTTCAACAATGTCGGTGCGCTGTATTGACAACGGATTATAAACCACCACAGGCACATCTTGACACCACTGAGTGTTCATCAGTTTGGTCACGCCACCCACAGCATTATTCAGTGTGCGCGAGAAATCGAGCTGATTGAGCACTTGATCGTTTACAGTATAGGTGTAGGCTTCGTTGATACATGTACCTGGAATATCATCATGAAACTGGTGCCATAACAAACGCACCCAGGCATCAGTAAGCGTTTTCTGTTGATAAGGCAGCGTACCTAACCAGTTGGCAGTCACCGAAGCCTTCTCGGCTGCATCGCCCAGCAGTTCGCCCTTACGCATCCAATATTTCAGCATGGTGCGCGAGGTGTATCCACCTACACCATGGGCACGCATGGGCAAGCCATGATTAATGACAGGCAGTTTATCATAGCCCATATGGAACAATTGGTCGAGCATACCCGTTGATGAGTTGAGCGTTACCCCCAACTGTCCGCTGCCATCCACACTTTTTGATAGCCAGTCGGCCGTTTCCTTATCCAGACCTCCGCCACGGTCGCCACGTGGGCCTACATACTTGATGGTAGCAGGAATACCATAGGTCGTTTTGTTTGTGTTTACCTCGGCTATCATATCAGCGTCGGCCGACATATCCTTACGAAACTTTTCGTGCTCATCATAGGCACACAATTTCAGCACCGACAACACCTCTTCGCCATCAGTGCCTTTCCATCGTGCAAAGCGTGGCAACTGGTTGTAGGCGTAGGCCGAATTCCACGACAACTTCTGCGTATGAAAATACTTCATACCACAATGCGCAGCCACGGTGGGCAAAGACCAAGGAAAGCCGAAACAGTCGGGCAGCATGATATCGCGTCCACCACGTACGCCAAACTCTTTACGGTAGAACGATTGCCCGTAAAGGAAATTGCGTATCAACGACTCGGCCGAACCTATATTTACATCACTGGCATCAATGGCGGCACCAGCGATGTTCCAGCGCCCATCGGCAATATATTTCTTCAGTTTCTTATATTGGGTAGGGTAATACTCCTTTGCCCACATATATTTTATGGCCCCTTCAAAATTGAAGGTAAAGTGGTGGTCGTCTTTATCTTCAAAACGTTCAAACGTTTGGTTAAGCGTGTTCTTTACATAATCGGCAATGGTCGACTTCACCGTCCAGTTCCATTGCGTATCAAGGTGCGAGTTGGAGATAAAAAAAAGTTTTTTATCTTTTATCGCAGTGCTTGTTTTATCGGTAGCGGTAACAGCAAAAAGACATACCGAACGGCCCTTTTCAGCCAAACTTACTGTGATTGACGTTACCTCATGCGTAGCATCAGAAAGCGAAATTGGGGCTTCATACAAGGCATAGTTGGTGTCGGCCGCCGAGCTATCGCCATTTGTCAAACCCAACTGCCAAAAAGCCGAACCTTTGCTCTGCGTAGCTTTCCAGTTGGCAATGGCAATATTATTGATATCTTGTGTAGAGCCATCAGCAAAATGCACGGTAACATTTACTTTGGTAGCACCATGTGGTGCTGTAGCCAGCAACCATAGTGTGCGCGCCTTCTGCGGAGTGGCCAGCGCAATGGTGATACTTTGTCCGTAAGCAGTGCCCTCGGCAGCATCAATATCGGGCGATGAGATTTTAAAAGCACAAGGTGCAGAGAAATCGGCCAACTGGTACGGCACATCTGAAAACATACCGTGCAACATCTGTGGCAAACCACCACGCCCTTTTAGCGTTTCTGAATAAAAATTCCAATGCCCATCGGCTGTATTAACAACACGCTCTCCTGGCTGCAACACCACATCGGCATTGAACCCACTGAGGCGCAGCGGTGTATAGTCGATGTCGGCGGCATGCAAACTCAAGTTCTGACCCAAAAGAGGTAGTAACAATAGTGACAGTTTTTTGTCCATAAATATTAAGTAAGTTGGTTTATAGTCGTGTCATATAGAGGCACGCTACACATTATATTATATATTATAAGTTTTGAGCATAAAAGCCCTGTGTGTGATTTAAATAAAAAACAGCCGAAAACTTTATTCTTTTACCTCAATCATTAACATTTATACATTTTTAAGTATTATGAACCACCTCATACCTTTCAACATAACGGCGATAAGAGAAAGCATACATTAACGTAACCCATTTTTTTAAACAAACATAGGGGATATATCATTTTTTATGTTTACCTTTGCGTTGAAAGGGCCACAACCGTGTTTGTTGGCTATCAAAACATCACACTGACAATAAAAACATAACCATTATGTATAAAATTCAAGCAAACGTATCTGGAACCCGCTCTATCGAGGTAAGTGATAAACATTTAGAAACCATTGAGCGTTATTCGTTGCTGAAAAACCTTATCGACAGCAACGGCATTATTGACGAGCAAGTGCTTGACAAGCTGAAACTGAACGTGCGTTCGATGCTCGAGTCAGAAGCAGGCAAAGACCACGACCTGCTTGACCTGTGCCTCGACGTTATCTATCATCCCAATATGAAAGCCTTTGGCTTGCACAAGCTGGTGCTGCTGTACGTGCAGTGGGCACAAGAGCAGGGTGAAGACAACGATGCAGAAGACAAAAACGAAAGCGAGGGCAACAAGTAATGAGTGGCCACCAGCTTACCGACTGGCTGCCTACAACACGCAAGGAGATGGACTTGCGAGGATGGGACGTAGCCGATGTCATCCTATTCTCGGCCGACGCATACGTTGACCATCCTTCATTTGGTGCGGCCGTTATCGGACGCACCTTAGAGGCTATGGGCCTACGTGTGGCCATTGTGCCACAACCCGACTGGCATGGCGACTACCGCGATTTCAAGAAATTGGGGCAACCACGCCTGTTCTTTGGCATTGCTCCGGGCTGTATGGATTCGATGGTAAACAAATATACCGCCAACCGCCGTTTACGATCAGAAGATGCTTACAGCCCCAACGGCCGACACGACTGCCGCCCCGAATACCCCACGATTGTCTACACCAAGATACTGAAAGAGCTGTATCCTGATGTGCCCGTTGTGCTGGGCGGCATTGAGGCATCAATGCGTCGTCTTACCCATTACGACTATTGGCAAGACCGTTTGCGCCCTTGTATCTTGATCGACTCGGGTGCCGACCTACTTATCTATGGTATGGGCGAGAAGCCTATGCGCGACCTATGCTTGCAGATGCTTGAAGGCAAAGCCATTGCCGACATTCGCGACATTCCCCAAACCGTATATCTATGCCCCAAAGATGCTGTACCAGGTGGCGTTACAGCCAATGATATTGTGCTGTATAGCCACGAAGAATGTTTGCAGAACAAGAAGGCACAGGCCGACAACTTCAGACATATTGAGGAAGAGAGCAACAAGATACACGCATCGCGCATCTTGCAAAACGTGGGTCAGCAGTGTGCAGTGGTGAACCCACCCTACCCACCAATGACCACCGAGGAGATTGACGCATCGTATGATTTGCCCTATACTCGCCTGCCACATCCCAAATATAAAGACAAGCGCATACCCGCCTACGAGATGATTAAATTCTCGGTAAACATACACCGTGGCTGCTTTGGCGGTTGCGCCTTCTGCACCATCAGCGCCCATCAAGGCAAGTTTATCTCGTGCCGAAGCAAGGAGAGCATATTAAAAGAGGTAAAGAAGATAGCCGAGATGCCCGATTTCAAAGGCTATCTGTCAGACCTGGGAGGCCCCTCGGCCAATATGTATGGTATGGGCGGACGCAATAAGAAAGCGTGCGAAGCCTGCAAACGCCCCTCGTGCATCAACCCACAGATATGCCCCAACCTTAACACCGATCACAGCAAACTGCTGGAGATATACCGCGCTGTTGACGCGTTGCCCTACATAAAAAAGAGCTTTATAGGCAGTGGCGTGCGCTACGACCTGTTGCTACATCAAAGCAAAGACGAACATAGCAACCAGGCAGCACGCGAATATACCCGCGAGCTGATTGTAAACCATGTGAGCGGCCGACTGAAGGTTGCCCCTGAGCACACCTGTCCCAGCGTACTGAAGTTGATGCGCAAGCCTCCCTTCGAGCAGTTTAGCGCCTTCAAAAAGATATTTGAAAAGATAAATGCTGCCGAAAATTTGCGCCAGCAAATCATCCCCTACTTCATCAGTTCGCACCCTGGCTGCCACGAAGAAGATATGGCCGAGCTGGCTGTGCTGACCAAGCAGATGGACTTTCATCTTGAACAGGTGCAAGACTTTACGCCCACGCCCATGACCGTGAGCACCGAAACGTGGTATACAGGCTACGATCCTTATACCCTGGAGCCCGTGTTCAGCGCCCACACTCCTAAGGAAAAGTTGGCACAGCGTATGTTCTTCTTCTGGTATAAGCCCGAAGAGCGCCGTAACATTGAAAACGAGTTGCGACGTATCGGACGTGCCGACCTCATACCACGCTTATACGACCACACCACCTTCACGCCCAACTATAAAAACAGGGCTGATGAGGAGGGACGCAAATCGTTCTCGCCCAATTTCAGAAACGGAAAGATCATACGTTCATACAGCGACCAAAACACGTCGCGCGACAAGAAGAGCCAGCAAGATAAGAACAAAGTTTATCAAGGCAGAAGCAAAAAATATCACGATAACGACAACGCTTATCAAGGCAAAAGCAACGCTTATCAAGGCAAGAACAAGGCCTATCAAGGAAAGAAACAAAGCCAAGACAAACCCTATCAAGGACAACCATCACGTCGTCGGCGATAGTTTTATTATAAGAGTAAATATTCTTATTAAGGGTAAAAAGTCTTATCAAGAATAAAATTTAAGAGTTTTGAATGATTAGCAACAAACTATCAGCTTATCATTCAAAACTCTTTTTTTTATATTTTTACAGTTCAATCACCATTCCGTCGTATGCCAATTGCACATCGGCGGGAAGACGATTTACAGATGCAGCATACAAACCTATATCATGACTTTCATGTATTAAAAAGGTGCGACGCGCTCCTACCTTCTGTGCAAAGCGCACAGCCTCTTCAGCGGTTTGATGCGAGTGGTGCGGCTTTGCAAATCGCAATGCGTTAACAATCAACGTATCAACGCCTTGCAAATACGCCATCTCACTATCAGCTATTGTTTTCATATCAGTGATATAGGCCAACTTTCCTATACGATAGCCCATGATTGGCAGTTTGCCATGCATCACCTCGATAGGCATCACCTCGATATCGCCCACGCTAAACGCATGATGCGGGCGCACCCTACGTTCTTCAAGCAATGGTACCCCCGGATACAGCTTAAACAGATGCAAGAACGGCACCATAGCCTTTGTGCGTTGCATGATGCCCGACGGAAAACAGTAAGGCATATTATGTCGCACGTTTTTCAGTGTGCGACGGTTGCCATACAGCGTGATGCTACCAAAAGAGCAGAAGGGTCGCAAGTCGTCAAGCCCTCCCACATGGTCGTAATGCTCATGGGTGAGCAGCACGCCATCAATTTTCTCAAACGGAAATGGCATCAGTTGCTGGCGTATGTCAGGACCACAATCAATCAGCAGTCGGGTATTTTCAGTTTCTACCATCGCCACACAACGCAAGCGGTGGTCGCGAGGGTCGGTGCTACTACACACCTCACAGTGACAGCCTACTGAAGGTACGCCGCCAGATGTTCCTGTGCCCAAAAGTGTTACTCGCATTGTTTTCATCGTTATGGTTTGAAATAAGCTAAAAAGCCCCTACATAATAAGCTTTGTCAGTTTCCAGTGTTTACCTTTGCGCACAAAAGTAAGCTCGGTTTCCTGTCCGTTAGCAATGCCACGTATCACAAATATCTTTTTATTGCTTTCAGTATATTTCTGCCCATACAAGATGTTGTATATCATACCGTTAGGCAGTTCTGGTGCAAACATTGGCCACTGCTCAGGAGCAAGAATTCCCGACATATTTGTAAACTCATCGTCAGGATCGGGTTCTGTGAAGTGTAATGGGTCGTCAATGCTCTTTGCCTGGAAGGTAGAGTCGGACACAAAAGCTTTATAAAATTTCAAGAACGACGAGTTATAGTTTTCACCAATGTTTTTATGACAGATACTTGTCAGCATCCATTTACCTTGCTCACGTTCAAAGTTATACTGCTTCACGCTGTTACGCGACAAGAAAATCTTCTCTACCACTACATGGCTGATGGTGGTATCTTTCACCACATTCATTTGTTTGGCGTTATCGAAAATCAAGGTATAATAATCTTGACGCATAAAGAAGTGTTCCATCTTCCACTTATTTTTAGGAACATACGTTATCTTTCCTCCACGCTGAACGGGTAGCGGAAAATGAATACGTTTGTACTGAAGCTTTTTGTTTGCAGCAAAGTTGAAGATAAAATCGTCAAACAGCTCATCGGCAGCCTTTGGCATGGGGGCTTCAGCGATAATGGTTTCCATGGTGTCGGTCACAGCCGACACGCTGTCGGTAGTGCTGATGGCTGTGTCTTGTGTTGTGGGTTTCTTGTCAGAACAACCTGTTGTTGAAAAAAATGTCATGACAGCAATCATTGCCATCACAACAAACAAAGCACCTTTTCTATTCATAACATCTAATTTGCGCTTTAATGTCTCTCAAATTTTCTGTGCAAATTTACAACTTTATTTCTATATATTTCTTCTTTTGCCGTAAAAATGTTAACTTTGCATTGTTTTTTAAAAAGCACTCGATTATGATATTAGACAAGATAGAGAAACTTCTTCAGGAAGTGAGCAATCTTACCGCGCAAAACGCCGATGAGATTGAGCAGCTGCGTTTGAAATATCTCAGCAAGAAAGGCGAGATAGCAGCGCTTATGGCCGATTTCCGCAATGTGTCGGCCGACCAAAAGAAGGCTGTGGGCATGAAGATCAACGAATTGAAGAATATGGCCATTGCCCGTATCAACGAGTTGAAGGAAAACACTGCCGCTGCCGATGACAATGCCGACGACATCGACCTCACCCGCTCGGCATACCCCATCACGCTGGGCACACGCCACCCGTTAACCATTGTGCGCAACGAGATTATCGACATCTTTCAGCGCATGGGCTTCACTCTGGCCGAAGGTCCTGAGATAGACGACGACCTGCACGTGTTCACCAAGCTGAACTTTGCCGCCGACCACCCCGCCCGCGACATGCAAGACACCTTCTTCATTGAACAGAACCCTAACGAGGTAACAAAGAACATTCTCTTGCGTTCGCACACCTCAAACGACCAAAGCCGTATCATGGAAAAGCAGCAGCCGCCCATCCGCGTTATCTGCCCGGGTCGCGTATATCGCAACGAGGCCATCTCGGCTCGTGCCCACTGCTTCTTCCATCAGCTCGAAGGCTTATATGTTGACAAGAACGTGTCGTTCACCGACCTCAAGCAGGTGCTTCTCACCTTTGCTCGCGAGCTCTTTGGTGCCGACACCAAGATACGTCTGCGCCCCAGCTACTTCCCCTTCACCGAGCCCAGCGCCGAGATGGACATCTCATGCCATATTTGTGGTGGCAAGGGTTGCGGTTTCTGCAAGCACACTGGCTGGGTAGAGATTTTAGGTTGCGGCATGGTAGACCCCAACGTGCTTGAAGCCTGTGGCATTGATAGCAAGGTTTACACTGGCTACGCCTTCGGTTTAGGCATAGAACGCATCACGAACCTGAAATATCGTGTGGCCGACCTCAGAATGTTCTCAGAAAACGATATGCGCTTCTTGCGTGAGTTTGAGGCTGCCGAATAATCATTTACAACATTACATAAGGCGCGCCCTGTAAGGCCGAAAAGTAATCAACAGTTGCTCTTCACCTTACAGGGCGCGTTGTTTATATAGGCTACAACTACACCTAAACGAAATAATTATATAGAAAACTTTGGCGCTAAAATTAATTTTCACTAATTTTGCATTATACATAATTATAACGCTAAAAAACAACAGCATATATGCAACCGATATTCATTGCCGGACCTTGTGTTATCGAGTCGGAGGCGCTACTTGACACAGTAGCACAAACTCTGTGTGCCATTAACAAAAAATTGGGCATCGACATTATTTTCAAGGCCTCGTTTGATAAAGCCAACCGCACCTCTATACACTCGTTTCGCGGACCAGGAATAGAAAAAGGACTGCAGATGTTAGCCGACATCAAACAGAAATACGGATTGAGAATTCTTACCGACATACACGAAAGTTGGCAAGCAGCCGACACTGGACAGGTGGCCGACGTGATACAGATACCCGCCTTTCTTTGCCGACAGACCGACCTATTGGTGGCCGCAGCAAAGACCGGACGCATCATCAACATCAAGAAAGCCCAGTTCTTAAGCGGACAAGACATGATGTATCCTGTTGAAAAGGCACGCGAGGCTGGCGCCAAAGAGGTATGGCTCACCGAGCGTGGCAACATTTATGGCTACAATAATTTGGTAGTCGACTTCCGCAACATCAGCGATATGCTCGACATTACCCCCACCGTGGTGATGGACTGCACACACAGCGTACAGCGCCCTGGAGCGGGTGGAGGCAAAACCAGTGGCGACCGCCGCTTTGTACCCTCAATGGCATTGGCCGCCAAGGCATTTGGTGCCAATGGCTACTTCTTCGAGGTGCATCCCGACCCCGACCATGCCTTGAGCGATGGGCCTAATATGCTGTATCTTGACCAGTTGGAAGCTTTAATTGAGAAAATATTGCAATAAGAAAGCAACACGTAGATATGAACAATACAATAAACGAACGGCTGAAAAACGTGCGACTTTATGCCACACGCTGTCTTGAAGACGAGGCAAAAGCCATACTCGACCTCATACCACAACTCGACGACAACTTTGACAAAGCAGTAGAAATGATTCTCAACTGCAAAGGAAAAGTGGTGGTGACAGGTGTAGGCAAAAGCGGACACATAGGCGCCAAGATAGCCGCCACCCTGTCGAGCACAGGCACACCATCGTTCTTCCTCAACCCCCTCGATGCCTACCATGGCGACTTAGGAGCCGTAAACAGCAACGACCTGGTGATAGCTATCAGCAACTCGGGACAAACCGACGAACTGCTGCGCTTTATACCCATGCTGCTGCATAACGAGATACCCATCATTGGCATGAGTGGCAACCCCCACTCGCTGTTAGCAAAATATTCAACCATACACATCAATGTGTATGTGGCACACGAGGCATGTCCTCTCAATTTGGCCCCCACAAACAGCACCACAGCCGTATTGTCGATGGGCGATGCCCTGGCAGTAGCACTGATGGTAGTGCGCAATTTCAAGCCCAAAGACTTTGCACAATTCCACCCCGGAGGCGAGCTGGGTAAACGCCTGCTGACCACCGCTGCCGATGTGATGCGCACCGACGACCTGCCCATCATTCCGCAAGACATGCACCTGGGCGAGGCCATCATACACGTAAGCAAAGGCAAGCTGGGCATGGGTGTAGCCCTTGAAAACGAACATATCGTAGGTCTCATTACCGATGGCGACATACGTCGTGCGATGGAAAAATGGCAAGCCATGTTCTTCGACAAAACGGTGAGCGACATTATGACTCGACAGCCAAAGATTGTACGCCCCACGACAAAAATTAGCGAGATACAAAGTATCATGCACAAATACAAGATACACAGCGTGCTGGTAGGCGACGAAGAGAACCACCTATTGGGGGTTGTCGACCACTACAGCTGTATGGTATAAGAAGCACAAATGAACAAATACATAACACGCCTCATGGCCGTCATTGCCTGCACACTGTGCAATATAGGCATGATGGCCATGAGCGTATCAGAAATTGCCCAAAACGACTCAACAAAGCTCGCCTTGCGTAGCGACTCGGCCATTGTTCGACAGCTACGTGCCGTAGGCGTTAACTTCTCAAACGATAATGCAGTAACCTTGCTCATGAGTGGGCAAGAAAAGTTTGACGATATATTTCATGCCATTCGTCAAGCTAAAAGCAGTATACATCTCGAATACTTTAATTTCCGCAACGACTCTATCGCCTCGCTGCTGTTCGACATTTTAGCCGAAAAAGCACAGCAAGGTGTTGAGGTGCGTGCCCTCTTCGATGGCTTTGGCAACGACTCGAACAACCAGCCTTTGCTGAAACGCCACCTCACCAACTTGCGCGCCCGTGGCATACAGATATACGAGTTTGACCCACTGCGCTTTCCATGGATAAACCACGTGTTTCACCGCGACCACCGCAAGATTGTGGTGATTGATGGAAAGATGGCTTACACTGGAGGTATGAACGTGGCCGACTACTACATTAAAGGCACGAAAGAGGTGGGCTCGTGGCGCGACATGCACTGCCGCATTGAGGGTAGCGAGGTAAACACCCTGCAACGCATCTTCTTGAAAATGTGGAAGAAGGTTACGGGCGAAGACATTCATGGCGCACAGTATTATCGTGGCTACAAAAACGCCGAATATATCACAGGCCTAAAACCAGACACCACCCTTACGGCTGGCAAAAAGATGGTGGGCATTATCAACCGCGAGCCACGCACGAGCAACAAGATTATACGCCAGTTCTACATCAACGCCATCAACGATGCTACCGACAGCATTAAGATTGTAAACCCCTACTTAACCCTATCGCACAACCTGAAAAAAAGCTTGCGTAGAGCCATCAAACGAGGTGTTAAGGTGCAAATCATGGTGTCGACACATAGCGACATACCCCTCACCCCCGACTGCGTGTTCTACAACGTGCATAAACTGATGAAGCGCGGAGCCGAGATATGGATGTATGAACCAGGCTTTCATCACACAAAAATTATCATGGTAGATGGCAAGTTCTGCACCGTAGGTAGCGCCAACCTAAACGCACGTAGCCTACGTTTCGACTATGAAGAGAACGCTGTCATCATCGATTCCGCCACCACCCACGAACTGGAACAGATGTTTGAACGCGATAAAGCCGACTCGTTTTTGCTTACACCACAAACATGGAACACCTTCCGCACACCTTGGAAAAAGTTTGTAGGATGGTTTGCCCATCTGCTCACCCCCTTCCTGTAAAATGAAGGCACAAACAATATTATCGTAGATTTCAATCTATTTTCGCGCTTTGCGCGTTATGTTATAAACATTAATGTCCATTAATTGAACATTAATTGAACGTTAATTAAAAACCGCGCGAAGCGCGTATTAATGATAATTAATGGATAATTAATGGACATTAATGTTTAAAAACCGCAAGCAATGCAAAGCTTTGCGAGCATGATAACACAATAATATATTATTAAATTGTTAAAAACACAATATTATTATTTTATCAAAACGAAGGGGGGCGCAGCGCCCTACACTCATTTTTAGGAAGAAACCCTTTACCCAATGGCAAAGTTTAATGCTTCTACAATCACATTTTTTAATAAATAAATTTGGTTAATAAATAAAAAAGGCATATCTTTGCAAGACACTAGTGGTAGATGGAAGGATATGTTCCACCTTGAAACACACCTTCGGCCGCTTGTTTATAATAATAGAACATCAATATTAACAATAAAAACGATATTGCCTATCGATATACTTTTACTTAAATAAAAAGGATAAAAGTAATGAGAATACTTGAAGAGATGACCGATGAAGAGTTGGCCATGCTGTATATCGACGGCAATAACAAAGCTTTCGACTTGTTGTTATCACGCAACCAATCGAAGATATTTTCATATATCGTTTTTGTTGTACGCAATCAAGAAACAGCAAACGACATTTTCCAAGAAACCTTCATGAAGGTGATATCGCGCCTACAACAAGGCAAATATACCACCTCAGGAAAGTTCTCGGCATGGGTAATGCGCATTGCCCATAACATCATCATGGACTGGTATCGCGACCATAGCACCGAACATATTGTTGAGTGTAACGATACCAACGACCTGTCAAACATTGGCAGCAACGACCTGGTGGTAGGCAATATTGAGAACCAATATGTCTACGACCAGGTAATGACCGACGTGCGTCGCATGATGAACCTCTTGCCTGCCTCGCAACGCGAGGTAGTGTTTATGCGCTTCTATCAAGATATGTCGTTTAAAGAGATTGCCGACACCACAAACGTAAGCATCAACACGGCACTGGGACGCATGCGCTATGCCATTCTGAACATGCGCCGAATGGCAAAAGAGCATGACGTAGCCTTACAAACGGCCTGACACTGTTTTCAGACTGTGTATGGTAGCAATGGGGTCGGCGGCTTTAAAGATATAGCTGCCACTCACCAGCACATCGGCACCAGCCTCTACCAGCAGTGGTGCTGTTTCGGCTTGCACACCTCCATCAATCTGTATCAGCGCCTGGCTTCCGCTTTCGTCAATCATCTTGCGTAGGCGCTTCAGCTTATCAACGGTTTGCGGGATAAACTTCTGTCCGCCAAAGCCTGGGTTTACACTCATCAGCAGCACCATATCAACATCGCACAACACATCTTCAATCTGGCTAAGCGACGTTGCTGGGTTCAGCGTTACGCCCGCCTTCATGCCAGCAGCATGTATCTCTTGAATGGTGCGATGCAGGTGTGTGCAAGCCTCACAGTGCACGTTCATCATCATGGCGCCCGTCTTTGCCACACGCTCAACATAGCGCTCGGGCTGCACTATCATCAAGTGAACGTCCAGCGGCTTGATGCAACGTTTAGCCACAGCATCAATCACAGGAAAGCCAAACGATATATTAGGCACAAACACGCCATCCATAACGTCTAAATGCAGCCAATCGGCCTCACTGGCGTTAATCATTTCTACATCCTTCTCTAAATTCAAGAAATCGGCCGACAGCAATGACGGCGATATTAATGTCTTCATTGTTCTTTATTATTTGTTTTTCTTTAATCTTCGTATTATCCTTATTTTTATACAACAATAGCGATAGGTTTGCCACACATTAGTTAAGGCAAAACATTTCTTTCTTTGCGCCCATGCGCACTACCCGGTAAGTGTAAGCCACCTGACGTATCAGGTTAAGAGTTTGTTCTGAAGGTTTCAATTCGTCTTGAGTAAATAGCCCCATAAGCGTCAAATTATTTGTTATACAAAGCGCACAGGCATACAACCATCAGGCAGCACACCATACACCGATTAGAGTATCTAATCTATTGATTAAACGGCCTAATTGCCTTTTTATTACATTTTCAACAGAATTTTGTTGCAGTAATGTAAAAAGGATGAAACCGAGAGATAAAAAGAAACTCTTCTACAAGAGAAACCTCGCAAAAAGTATATTCCGCCTTTGTATATCCTTTTGCAAACATTTGTTTCCGTTATTAAAATCCTAATAAATCGTAGTCAACACCAGAACCAGGGTAATCGCCTTCCATTCCATCTGTTAGTGCATCCCAACGTTCTGCATCATAGTTATGATAGGTTTTACCGCAATAACGCTGTACGATACGTGTTCTTTCATAGGAACCATCTTTGTTGAACACATATTGATATTTGTTACTCTCAAGATATACTTTACCATTTTTAAATGCTCTAATGGAACTCTCATTAATCTTATCTTCCTCTATTTTAATTTCAAATAATAGATGCCCGTCTAAATCGAAATAGCCATATTGATGTTTTGTCGTTTTAAAAGCGATAGCATTGTCATTAAGAGTATTTGGAAATATTTGGTATTCAACAGAAATACAAGGAGAACACATAATCTTCTCATTTTTCAAATCAAAGACTCCTTGAAGATTGTTTTTAACAATTATGGCTCTACTACATCCAACCCCTTTCTTTTTAATAGCATCAAACTCTATTCTTGTAATAGGAGCAGGAACAGGATTTTTAAATCCCTCAATGTTGATGTTTTTATTTCTACTAATTATTCCCCATTTATTGTTTTTTCTGACAATATAACAGTTTGAGCATATATCAATTTCTTCAAACCATGGATAAAGTATCATATTGTAGTCCTTATCTGTGATAAATAAAAGTCCATCTTTCCTCCGTAATATATATAAACCTTCAAAAAAGTTCACATAAGTACATCCTTTGGGAAGAAATTTCCATAATTTTAAATCTTTTCTGTAATGGATTTCTGTGACTATACTATCGTCATAAAAACATGTTATCAAAAGGATAGAAAAATTGATTTTGATTTTTATATATTTTGGTTCAAGAAATACACTTCCATCTTTTCGTATAATTCCTTGTTTCCCTCCTTTTTGTGCTATAAGAATATTTTTATTGTCAGAATGTTCTACCCAATCCCATTCTGGCATTTCTTTTTTGGTTGAATAAATAACAGGGACTCCATACAGATTAAAATAATAGGAAGCATATTCAGGGCTTTTAAAAACTATATTATATCCTACTTCTTTATCAGCTCTAATATAATTGAATTCCACCTTCATGTGCGAATAGATAAACGGAACAACAACATTCATCATGGAATCAATACACCCCCATAGTTTAGTGTATATTACATGATTCTTCCCCCAATAAAAATATTCTTTTTTATCAAGAATCAAACTTACCATAAGCAAGGAACTATCATGGAGTTCAATATAATCAGCAATTTCCAATCGTTTATCTCCATCTATTCCTTTCAAAAACATGATACCATTTGATGTTTCAATTTTACATTTCATAATCGGGATAGAATTATTTAATTTGCCAATGACCACCTTTGTCGGAACCTATGCGTTGAATAATACCTTTATCAACCATCATCTTCAGACGACGCTTCACACTACTTTCATGAAGTCCCATTTTGTGTGAAATTTCACTTCTACTTATTTGTGGCTTTTCCTTGATCAGTTCTAAAATCATTTTTATCTGGTCGCTTATCTGGTCGCTTTCTGGTCGCTTCTGGTCGAATATAGTTTTTTCTTGTCCTTCCTCCAATAAATTAGCCCACACAGAAGCTTTCATTATAAAGGCGACCAGATGATATTGGGGTTCCTTCGTGCCAATGGCAGAAAGCTCACGACACATACGGTCAACTCCTTCACCGAACTCCTTTACATAGTCGTAGGCTTTCAGGTACTCGGCTATCTTGGGATTACGGGAAAAATGGGTGTGGCGGATATTATCGGTGCGAACGATACCTGGCAGCTTACCGGGGGTCTCGAACACAAGTCGGTCGTCAAACATCTTTATCTGTATCTCCGTTCCTTTGATGCTATAATCGCGGTGGCAAACCGAGTTTACCGTCATCTCTTGTATCACGAACTTAGGATATTCCCTGTCGGTCTTGAAGAGTCCGTCCTCACCGAGATAGGAATGTTCCTTCACTTGCGTTTCGAGGTAGTCGATGGTTTTCTGTATCTGGTCGAGGATGCGCCCCTCGAAGGTGACATCCTTGATGACGTTCATTTCCCTGCCGACTTTCTCTTCCGTACCATAGTACTTAATAAAACGGACACGAGCACGAGGGAAGAAGTTCTGGGGACGCTTACCGAAGAGCAAGATGCAGGCAGTGCTGATTTGTGGTACATCGCCCTTGTAAGTCAGGAATCCTTTGTTCTCTTGCAGGTATTCCATTGGAGACTTGCCATAACCAATGCGCTTCATATATGCTTTTACGGCATCCATGTCGATATCCTCGATAGTGGCATCGTAGGCAGGGCTGTCCTCATAGTATCGTTCACCCTTGTCATACATCAGTTGCAGACGTTCCTCAAAGGGTAGCTTACGTGACTTGTCGCCCACCCGCCAAAACACCTCATCGGCTTGGTTGGCATGGAGGCGAGGACTAGCCGGGACATGGATTATCAGTATGTGGTTGTCATTGCCCTCGCTGTCTTGGCAAGGCATGAACTCTGTCGTAACAGAAATTGTGGGTACACAGAAATCAAACGGAGTGCGAAGTATCTCGTTCAAATGAGCTTTGTCTTGGTTGACACCCTCGATACGACGAGTCTTGTCGGATATACCTACGGCTATCATGCCGCCATCGGCATTTGCCATAGCGACAATAGTGTTGGCGAGAGCCTTCGGTTCTATATGAATGCTCTTGCAGTCGAAAGTCTGCCCTTCGGGCATCTGACGTATCTCTTCGATAGTATATCTCATATTCTGTTCATTCCACTTTTGTATGGCAAATCAACTCGTGTATATCCACATTGAGAACATCGGCTATTTGTGCCAATGTTTTCAAGTCGGGTTGTGCGTGGTTGTTGCACCACTTCGATACTGTGGCAGGGTCCTTATGCAATGTCTTTGCCAACCATTTACTCATAATACCTTTTTCTGCCAATATGGTCTTGACACGATTTAAATCCGCCATACTTCAATTATTTGTTGTGTTTGCCGCAAAGTTACTGCTTTTAACCGGGAATAAAGATTATATCCACATAAAGTTGCCTAAAAGAGTGTTATTTTCTCAAATACAAGACATTTGACTTTATACCTCTTTATATACAGACAATAAGGTAAAGTTATCTGTATATAAGAGAATGGGTATAGTTTCAACTGCATCCAATTCTATTTTCTCTTTTGACAGCGTCCACTTATTTCTCGTATCTTCCATCATTTTGTCATCCAAACCTCATATTTGTTCGTAAAAGCAAGTTAAAATCGTTAAATCTTCACTTTCCTTAAACTTACAAATAAAATCCAATTCACTTTTCTACCGTATTAACCACAAATAATTGGTAATCTGTTACTTCTAAATACTATCAATGCAATAAACTCGTATCTTTCAATATCCCGAATAATGTAAAAGAAATTGAAAACGATATAATAGGAGAGTGTAAATCGCTTAAGGAATTAACGATAGGCAATGGTATCGATAAGCTGCCACCTATTTGTTTAAATTGCCCAAAATTGGAACAGTTACGCATTGAAGACTCTGAAAAGAAATTATTAATCAAAAATAACCAGTATGTGTATGAAGATGTAGAACCATCGATATTTAGTGGTTGCGGATTGAAAGAAGTATATATTGGACGTGACCTTAAAGCAACTAAATGGATTTATGAGGAAAATGGTAAAAGATACGGGAATACCACTACGGCACCCTTTTCAGGTCTTAACATTTCGAAAGTCGTTATTGGCCCATATGTTACAAGTATTGATATGAGTTATGAAAGAAGCTCCTATTACAAACAAGCTTTTGAAAATTGTGGGGAACTAGCAGTAATTATATTTCAGTCTTCACTTATTAAAGAAATTCCAGAAAGGGCATTTTATGGCTGTTCAACTCTTCAAAAGATAAAACTACCCAATTCTGTACAAAGAATAGAAGAACTGGCTTTTAACAAATGTAATTCACTTAGTACCATAGACTTAGGAGAAAAATTAGAATATATCGGTCCCGCAAATTTTTCTGAATGTAATCGACTCTCAACTATAAATATTCATTCATCCAATCCCCCATCATGTGAATCAGGCTTTTCAGTAAAAAGTTATATAAATGCAATCGTGAACGTACCACCTGGTAGTCTGTCTTTATATCAAAATACCGCGCCGTGGAATAATTTTTGGAATTTAAAAGAAGACAAACGTTTAGACACTGGTATTAACAATACTTCGACCACAATCAATGCAGAAGAGCTCACTCGCTATACTATAAATGGCAAGAAAATCTCTGCCCCATCTAAAGGTCTCAATATCATTAGGTACAACGATGGTAGTGTAAAAAAAGTTGTTGTACAATAGTTTTGACATTGGTACATAAATAAAGGATGATTGGCAATGAAAAATGGGGTAATTTAGAGCAAAACTTTCCCTAAGACCATTGAGAGAGTTTCCTAAAACCATTGAGGATTTCATCTAATACCCTTGACAGGGCCGATGCGGCATGACTTTCTCAATGGTTTTGCGTGATTTTTGGCTGTTTTTTTACACGACAATAGCCTTGTTTTCAGGCTATTATTACTATGATTTCGGAGTACAAATAATATTGTTGTGTTTTTAATAATCTATTTCGCGCTACACGCGTTTTTACTTGAACACGAATTTTCATGAATTATCCAAGTAGGACGGCGGTCTCTGTGCCCCGTCCTCCCAATATTAGAAATGGGCAATTAATATGTTAGATTATCTATTTAGAAGTGTTGGGGGCTGGAGGACGGGGCACGGAGGCCACCGTCCTACTTGGATGGCACTTCCGTTCAACATAGAAAGAATAAATAATAAACAACTAAATAAAGAAGGAAACGCAAGCCGTTTCCTCCTTTGTTTTAGTGTAGAAGTTTTACTACGTTAGCAATATCAATACCAGTCATTGCCGAAATTTGTTCTTCGGTCATACCTTTTGCGAGCAACGCCTTTGCCATATTGCGTAGCTGCTCATCCTTCTGTGACAACTGCTCGCTTTGTTGTGACAACTGCTCGCTTTGTTGTGACAACTGCTCGCTTTGCTGTGACAGTTGCTTTTTTTGCTCCTTCAATATTTTGTCGCGCTGCATTATGGCAGTGTCACGATCTTCAATGGCTTTGTAGTATTCGTCTTCCACATTCATGTCTTGTCGCATCTCCGAATTGGCGGCTGCCGCTGTGAGTTTATGCAGCATATACATCATGTCGTTATCATCGGCATACTTGTCCTCATCTATCTTAAGCACCTGTTGGGTATCGCCCTCAACCTGTGTTTGGTCAAACACGCTGAGCACCTTCTCAAGCCTGTTGTTCACGTTGCCATGCAGAAGAGGAATCTGCACAATGATGCTGTTGTGGGTAAGACTCTCCACGAAAGGCTCTTCATGGCCGTCGACTACGATGTTTCCGTTATAGTCGAACACGTCATGATTGACATACACTATCGGCTCCTTGATGTTGCCCACCTTGTGGCCGAGCAGATATACAGCAACCATGGGGTAGGCAAAGCCTTTTTTATCAGACTCGCGTATGTTGTTCTTGTTGCTATACTGCGCACCAAGATATTGTCGGAAACGCAGCGTCTCGGTGTTGAGCCACGTCTTTTGCAGCTCAATAAGCACAATGCGGTCTTTTATGACATCGCCTTCGCGCTCACGTACAGTTGCAGCAAAGTCGATGCGAAACATTGATAACGTGTCGCGTGTGGTGTTGCTGTATTCATGCGGACGCACCGTCACATGAACCACTTCTTTCTTCAACAAAGCCGACAGCATGGTCTTGGCTATGCGCTCGTCCTCCATGATATATTTGAACACAGAGTCGTAAATAGGATTGGCTACATGTATAATCATAACGTTATGGTTTTCTGTTGTTTATGCAAAAGTAGATAAAAAATCCCGAATAATGAGCTTTAATTATATAAAAAACGCTACGCTTCTTATTCCTTCATACTCATAAACCTTTTGACAAAGTGAAGAAATATACGATTAAACCATGCATCAAGCTCTATTTCTTATGTTACTATTGACCGAAAAATTGGGCGAAAGCCTTGAGAAAAATGGGCGAAAGCCTTGCAGGGCCGACGCATTACTTTTCTCTTTGATAATCAAAGGTATTACCAAAAAA
>ENA-ORSO01000449-ORSO01000449.1-human-gut-metagenome-genome-assembly--contig:-NODE-449-length-35730-cov-20.133455_pt1 | contig 35730 bp, 32 predicted proteins | sample MGYA00241902_ERZ509168 | MGnify/ENA primary metagenome ERZ509168 (study PRJEB26280, sample SAMEA2338806) | human gut metagenome | biome: human gut; feature: human-associated habitat; material: faeces... | reverse complement strand
TTTATCTGTCATTAGCTTTCAATCTGAAAGTGGATTTTACTTTTTCAGTGCCCTCGCTTGCGGTAGGGGTAGTAGAGGTAGAAGTCGGCGTGTGTCTTATCGTCTTTCCAGTATATCTCGGTGGCGGGTGTCCAGGTATTGGTGTAGGTGTAGAGCATGTTGTCTACATAGTTGCCCGTGGTGAGGAGGGCTGCTTGCGAGCCATCGGTATTGCGGTTCACGACGAACAGGCCCACCTTGTCGCCGCTCTCAAAGGCTGTTTCGGTAGCACGTGTAATGTTGGTGCTGATGCTGATGGGCAGCTGGGTGGTAGGTTTATCGGGGGTAACGGGAGGGGTTACAGGCGATACGGGGTCATCGCTTCCTCCGCACGACATGCAGCAGAGCACGGCCATGCAGACAGAGGCTATAAAAGACGCTTTTTTCACAACTTGTTTCATAATAATAAATTTTAGATCGTACAAATGTTATTAACACTTTTGCAAAATTACGAAAAGAGGAAGAGCAAAACAAGTTCATAATGGTTCATAAAGCAAAAAAGTGGCCCTCAACCTCTATTTAGCTCACATTCATTGCCCAAACAAGTGGGCCATCGTCACCTCTTTTTGCACTATTCCGCTGTGCTTGCCATAGGCCACACCAAAGGTAGTGATCATGGTGAGATGAACGGTTTGTTTGGTAGAAAGGGTGGCTTTAAGGGCATCAATGCGATGTCTCAGTCGTTGCTCTTCTTCTTTGCTTATCGAGTAAGGCGTGCTCGCAAACTTCATCTCACACAGGTTCACCACATTGTCGTCACGCACAATAAGCATATCTATCTGGGCACCTTCCTGTCGGTCGTCGCCTTTCACGCTCCATGCCGACACCGATGTTCTCACACCGCCAATACCCAGCGCCTGCTTTATTTGTTGCATATGTTGCCAGCACACCTCTTCAAAAGCCACGCCATGCCAAGCCTTCAGTATATCTGATGCCATGTGGTAGGTTAAGAACCCTGTATCCTTACTATTGGGCTCGACATATTTCAACCAAAAAAGGCAAAAGTCGTCTACCAGTTTGTAGCACATCATGCTCTTAGGCATGCCGTATGGCGAATAACTTGTTATAAAATCGCTCTCGGCCAAGGCTGCCAAGGTAGAGCTCAACCCACCACCCAACGGTATGCCTGTGGCCTTGCTTATCTCTTCGCGTGTAAAACCAGCATGACGCGTTGCCAGCAGGCGAACAATGGTCTTGCAGTCGTCAGGATTATTAAAGATGGCAGCAAACAGGCGGTTGAACTCGTCTCTGAGTCGGGGTTTGTTACCAAAGAGTATATTGTCGACGTTCTGCTCAAAACTCAGCCCCTTTTGAAAGTAACTTATATAATAAGGTATACCACCAAAGACCATATAGCTCTGCAAGATATCATACTGGCTCATCTGTATCTCGGCTCGACTGAAATATTGGGCACACTCGTTCAGGGTGAAGGGCGAAAGTTTTATTTCTGATGTCAGCCTTCCGTACAGGCCGCCTTTGTTTCTTGACAGATGGCTCAGTATCCATGAGGTGGCACTGCCACACACTATGAGCATGATATTGTCGCGGCCACTACACCAACCATTCCAAAAACTTTCAAAGGCTGGAAGAAAGCCCGAACGGGGAGTGTCCATCCATGGCAGTTCGTCAATAAAAACTACCTGACGCTCGCCATTGTCAAGATTTTGCAAAAGTTGTTCAAGAAGAAAGAAAGCCTCCATCCATGTCTTTGGGGCAGGATAACCCTCTAAACCATAGTTGAGCAACGAATAATAAAAGCTTTCAAGCTGCATACGCATCCTACCTCTATCACCACTTTGATCTATGGGCGACACGCCGGTATGCTGAAAGGTGATACGGCCTTTCAGGGCTTGTTTTATTAAGAAGGTCTTGCCTACGCGACGACGACCATAAACAGCTACAAACTCGGGGCGCCCACTATGGTATAATTTCTCCAGCTCGGCTATCTCTGCTTGTCTTCCTACAATCATATTGTTATCGGTTTTAGAAACGAATATTGGTACCAAATCTGCCGCAAATATACAAAAAATAGTAGTATCGGCAAAATAAGTAGTACTTATTCTGCCGCGAACGCAAAAAAATGGGAGTATCGGCAAGATAAGAACAGCCCCACCCCCGCGCCGCTTGCGCGGCTTTCCCCTCCCCTTATGGAGGGGAGTAAATGGCCTTGCTAACTATAAAGAGGGGACTGGGTATTTAAAAGTAGGACCGGGGTCTCCGCGCCCCGTCCTCCAGCAAGAAGCAAGGCTAATCGCTCCTGTACAACGATATTTCGCGCTTCGCGCGTTTGGCTTAAAACATTAATTATCATTAATTGAACATTAATTAAACATTAATATTCGCGCTACGCGCGTTCTTTCTTAGTCAAGAATTATCATGAATTGTCCGTGAATTATCCGTGAATTATCTAAGTAGGACGGTGGTCTCCGTGCCCCGTCCTCCAACAAGAAGCAAGGGTAATCACTCCCCTCTCCCGCTCGACCTTTGGTCGCTTGCCTGAGCAAGAACGGGGAGGGGATGGGGGTGGGGCTGTTTATTTGGTTGTTGGAGGACGGGGCGCGGAGACCACCGTCCTACTTGGATAATTCACGGTTAATTCATGGATAATTCACGATAATTCGTGACTAAGAAAAAAAAACGCGCGCAGCGCGGTATTAATGAACGATTAATGAACGATTAATGATAATTAATGTTTTAAACCAAACGCGCAAAGCGCGAAATATTTTTGTACAGGAGTGATTACCATTGCTTCTTGTTGGGGGAGGGGCTACAATTAAAAAACCATTTCACACATAAATATATAAAGAAAAACTTTGTCGTTCTTACAAAAGTTGCTAACTTTGCAACGTGGTATACGCCTATACCCCATATTATTAGGCACAGAGCAAAGCGAGACAGTTTATATAAACAACATATACAGATACATATTATTTTATGGCAAAGAAAGCTCTATTGATGATTCTCGACGGATGGGGAATCGGACAGCACGGCAAGGGCGACGTGATTTACAATACGCCCACTCCTTACATCGACTACCTCACAGCAGTAAGCGCACACGCACAGCTGCAAGCATCAGGCGAAAATGTAGGTCTGCCCGACGGACAGATGGGCAACTCGGAGGTGGGACACCTCAACATTGGCGCTGGTCGCGTGGTATACCAAGACCTTGTAAAGATTAACCGCGCATGCAACGACGGCTCTATCCTTGAAAACGCTGGCGTAAAAGCTGCCTATACCTACGCTAAAGAGCAGGGCAAGAAGCTGCACCTCATGGGCCTCACCTCAACAGGCGGCGTACACTCTTCACTCGGCCACCTGTTCAAATTTATCGAGATAGGTAAAGAGTATGGACTGAAAGACCAGCTCTTCGTACACTGCTTCATGGACGGTCGCGACACCGACCCCAAGAGCGGTAAGGGCTTCATAGAGCAGGTGCAGCAGTGCTGCGAAAAGAACGACGCACACATAGCACACATCGTAGGACGCTTCTACGCCATGGACCGCGACAAACGCTGGAACCGCGTGAAAGAGGCTTACGACCTGCTGGTTGACAACAAAGGCCGTCAGGCTACCAACATGGTACAGGCCATGCAAGAGAGCTACGACGAGGGCGTAACCGACGAGTTTATCAAGCCTATCTGCAACAGCGCCATCGACGGACACATCGGCGAGGGCGACGTGGTGATCTTCATGAACTTCCGTAACGACCGCGCCAAAGAGCTCACACAGGTGCTCACACAGCAGGATATGCCCGAAGAGGGCATGCACACCATCGCTGGTCTGCAATACTACTGCATGACTCCCTACGACGCTTCGTTCAAGGGCGTAAACATTCTCTTCCCCAAAGAGAACGTGATGGACACACTGGGCGAGTATCTCTCAAAGCAGGGCAAGCGTCAGCTGCACACCGCCGAGACAGAGAAATATGCTCACGTAACCTTCTTCTTCAACGGCGGACGCGAGCAACCCTACGAGGGCGAAGACCGCATACTGGTGCCCTCACCACGCGTGGCAACATACGACCTGAAGCCCGAAATGAGCGCCTACGAGGTGAAAGACAAACTGGTGGGAGCTATCAACACACAAGAGTATGACTTTATCGTGGTAAACTTTGCCAACGGCGATATGGTAGGCCACACCGGCATCTACAACGCCATCGCAAAGGCTGTACACGCTATCGACAACTGCGTGCGCGACGTGATTGAGGCTGCTAAGGCTAACGACTATGAGGCGATCATCATTGCCGACCACGGCAACGCTGACAACGCTATCAACGCCGACGGCACGCCTAACACCGCTCACTCGCTCAACCCCGTGCCCTTCATCTACGTTACCGATAACAACTCGGCAACAGTGCGCAACGGACGTCTCGCCGACGTAGCTCCCTCTATCCTCCACATCATGGGGCTGGAGAAACCCGCCGACATGACTGGCGAGTGCCTCATCAACGATTAAGCATCTTTTATTAGGGAGAGGGGCTGGGAAACTCAACTGGCCCCTCTACCCTATATCTTTTCTTGATAACGTAGAAGATGAAAAAGTGGAATGAGAAACTGGGCGACTACCTGATAGACGTATCAAAATATACCATCACAGGCGTGGTCCTAACAGCGTTCTTTAACGATATCACCGACAGAGTGGCAATGTATATCGTAGGAGGATTTGTATCTGCTATAGCTCTTTACGCAGGTCTTATTCTCGGTAATAAGGCCGACAAAAAGAAAGGCCAAGGAAAGGAAACAAAAAAGGAGGAATAAATATGGAAAATTACATTGGATTAATGTTTATCGGCATACCATGCCTATTGTTCATCATCTTTTCATGGACGAAACGTGGTAAAGATTGGATGCGCCGAAACAACATGCTGTAAATTCACCCCTCACCCCACCATCCGCAGGTTACGTGCCTTCGGCACTCCACCAGCGGTTATGCACATTCGCCCTCTTCGAGGACGATACGCCCCAGCGACTCTCACCCCACTACCCCACTGTGTTCCATCACAGCCCTAACATATTATTTACGACGAGCCGAGCCACCATAAACCCAGCCGGCCACCATATACAAAACATATTATTTACACCTATATAAATATATTATTATACTTCGGTATTCTGAACATATTATTTAACTTTTAAACTCATAAACATTATGAAACAATTTTTACGTTCATTTTTAACGCTACTCATGCTTGTGGTGTGGGCGAGCGGATTTGCTGCATCTGGCGATATATTTACTCTCGTCACTGCTGAGTCTGAATTAAAAGCCGGCGATGTTATTATTATTGTTAATAAAAATGATTCAAAGGCCCTTAGCACGACACAATATGAAGACAATCGTGCTGCATCGGCTGTGACTATTTCAGGAAATGATGTCAAGAGTGCCGATGATACACAGGAAATCACTCTAGAGGGAACATCTGGAGCATGGTATTTTAATGTAGGCACAGGCTATCTCTATGCGGCAAGTTCATCAGCGAATCAACTTAGGACCAAAACTACAAAGGATAGTAATAGCAAGGCTAAAATAACCATTTCTTCTTCATCAGCGAAAATTCAATTTCAGGGTAATAACACCCGAAATATATTACAATACAATCCAAATACATCTAATGCAAAACCGCTTTTTGCATGCTACAAATCTGCTTCACAAAAACCGGTATCTATCTATAAGAAAGCCGCCTCTTCAAAGACCCCCACAACCCTAACCTTCGACGACCCTACAATCAGCATTGAAGAAGGCAACGAGGCAACCTTTACAGGCCAAACAGCTACACTGAAAGCTAACGGAACCGTGCTTAACAACGCCATTACCTATACCACAAACAACAATGAAATGTTTGAGGCATACGATGCAAAGGTAGGCCCTACAACATTAAAAACTGGCAAATACGGCACTGCTACCGTAACCGCTAAGTTCAACGGCGACGACACCTACGAAGCATCTACCGCTACATACACCGTAAACTACACCGAGAAGGAAAAGCCCGCTACAACTCTCGACTTCGGCTTCGCTACAAAGACCGTAAACATTGATGAGACATTTACTGCTGCAGCAACACTAAAATCAGGCGAGACTGCAATTACAGGCGCTGTGACCTACTCAAGTTCTACCCCCGAGGTGGCTTATGTAGACGAGGCAACAGGCGAGGTGTTGGCTCTTACTGCTGGCAAAACAACCATCACCGCTACATTCGCTGGCACCAGCGAATATAAAAGTTCAACCGCTTCTTATGATTTGACCGTTGTTGACCCCAACCTTGTTGTTTTAGATGCAACTACAGATAAAGGCACTATATCAACAGACCAGGGCCAAAATGATGCAATAGAAAAAGGAAATATAGTTCTAAAAGGTTACAATATTGCGCTAAATGCCAAAAATACTTCTTATTATAAAATATATAGCAAAGGTTACTTCACAATAAGTGCAAAGGAAGGTATTATAACCAAAATAGCAATAAATTGCACTGGTTCTGACACGAATGATTATGGACCTGGACACCTCAGTTCTGACACAGAAGGTTATTCATATGCAGGAAAGGTTGGAACATGGGAAGGAAATGCGACTTCTGTAAAAATCACAAATACAGATACCAAACAAGTTAGAATTAAAAGCATTGAGATTACTGTTAAAAATAAAGTAATCACATTAGATGAAAATTTAAATAATACATTTAGCGAAGAAAAGGGCGTAACTGTAAAGACTGTACGCACCCTCGTAGCCGACAAGTGGAACACCTTCTGTGTACCTTTTGAGACAGAGATTGCTGGTACAGCACTTGAGGGTGCTACTGTGAAGGCTATCGGCACTGTTGTAGGCAACGTTATCAATCTGGTAGATGCCACTAAGATTGAGGCTGGTGTGCCCTACCTCGTAATGCCCAAGACCAATGACATCAAGAACCCCACCTTCAAGAATGTTACTATCAGCGTAACAACACCTAAAGAAGCAGGCAACGACGAATATAAGTTTGTGGGTACATACAGCCCCAAGCCCATTAACGAAGGCGAGTTCGGCAAGATTTGGGGTGTAACCGATAAAGGCAAACTGGCAAAGATCAATGCCAACACCACCATGAAGGGTCTGCGCGCTTACTTCGTGTTCCCGACAAACGCCGCTGCTGCCAAGCTGAACTTCGACGGTGAGACCACAGGCATTAACAGCATCGAGACCGAAGCCGCAGTAAACGGTAAGGTATATAACCTGAATGGCCAGTATGTAGGCAACAGCCTTAACGGATTGAAGAAGGGTATATACGTAGTGAATGGCAAGAAAGTAATCAAGTAAATAACCCAAATAAAAGTAAAGCATTATGAACAAAAAAGCATATAACACTCCGAAGACAGAGGTAACACGCGTAGAGACACAAAGTTTTATTGCGGCATCAGACCCCAACGTCATTGGGGCAAAAGACATCACAGTCAATACCTCAAGCGATGATAGAATGGATGGAGAAAGCGCCATGAGCGACATCAACATCAACGACGTATGGGAGTAAATCTCTATACAGAACTGTAAAAAACAAACAGAAAACTGTAAACAGCAAACAATAAACTGTAAATAAAAAACAGTAAATAGTAAGCTATAAACAGTAAACAATAAAGCGGCCGAGGGCAAACGTCCTCGGCCACTTTCGTATACCCCCTAAAGTAGGACAGGGGTCTCCGCGCCCCGTCCTCCAACAACAAGAAAAGGTAACTTAAAGTAGGACAGGGGTCTCCGCGCCCCGTCCTCCAGCAACAAGAAAAGGTAACTTAAAGTAGGACAGGGGTCTCCGCGCCCCGTCCTCCCAGCAACAAGAAAAGGTATCTTCAAGTAGGACGGTGGTCTCCGCGCCACGTCCTCCAGCAACAAGAAAGAGTATCTTCAAGTAGGACCGGGGTCTCCGTGCCCCGTCCTCCCTGTGAGAACATATTTTGGGATGTTTGAAAACATTTTTTGGGTGCTGGAGGACGGGGCACGGAGACCCCAGTCCTACTTTTAGATACCCCTCCTCCTCTTTACATTTGGCGTAGTTATTACAAAGCACCCCATTCCACATTAATCACCCTAACAAATACTCGCTTTCTTTCTCAACATATAAGGTGAAAGATGATTGGGGCAAATGTTTGGGGTTTTGTGCAATATAGTTAATAATTTTCTTGAAGCTTTCTTCATTACGAACAGTGTGATCAAAAACTCCTTTTTGCCATAGATGTTCGGTTTGTATGCAGTGTTGAGTATAACTTTTTACGTTATTGATAATTTGTTGACAAGACTTTTCTGTTATTGGCGTAGCTAATATGTGTATGTGGTTTGGCATAATAACAAAAGCATGAAGATGCCATTCTTTGTCATCGAAATAGCGAAGAGATTTCTCGACGATGTTGCGTATCTCAGACTGTGCCAATAAACATGAACCATATCCACTATTGAGCCATTGCTCCATCTTGTTCATGATAGCCTTTTGTCTTGCTTTGTTATTCTCTTTGTTGGTTTCTTCTTCAATATTTATTAATTCTATTGTTATTTCTTTTCTTTTTGAAGCAGGTAGAGAGTCGGCCAATCGGAAGGTGATAAATACCGTTTTTTCTGGTTGGAACCAATGTGGGAGATGGGTGCCCCAAATGGCGATAGGGTCTTTCTTATTTAAGAATTGAGGGGTAAACATGATTTTTGTTTTTAATTAGGTTTGATTTTAATTTTTAATTAGGTTTGATTTTTTGACGGGGTACGGAGGACACCGTCCTGAACTATATGTAGGCCTCTTTCAGTAGGACGGTGGTCTCCGTGCCACGTCCTCCATGAGGGAACATATTTTGAATGTTGGAGGAGGATATATTTGGGTGCTGAAGGATATATTTAGGTTATTGGAGAACATATTGGGTGCTGGAGGACGGGGCACGGAGACCACCGTCCTACTTTTAGATACCCTGTCCACTCTTTATGCTTGGCGTTGTTAAACCTTAGTAGGACGGTGGTCTCCGTGCCACGTCCTCCATGAGGGAAACATACTTTGGTTATTGTAAAACATATTTGGGTGCTGGAGGACGGGGCACGGAGACCACCGTCCTACTTTTAGATTCCCTGCCCCCTCTTTATAGTTAGCAAAGCTATTCACTCCCCTCCATCGCTCGACCTTTGGTCGCTTGCCAGAGCAAGAAGGGGAGGGGGAAGCCGCGCAAGCGGCGCGGGGGAGGGGCCTTACTCCCCCAACACTCTCAACGCCGCGCACTGGTCATCGGCCAACTGCCGCTCCAGCGCCTCAACACTATCAAAGCGTTGTTCCTGTCGCAGCCTATCAACAAACGCCACGCGCATGGGCTGACCATACACGTCGGCGCTGAAATGGAAGACGTGGGCCTCGATGGTGGTGAGCAAGCCCCCAAACGTGGGACGTTGCCCAATGTTGAGCATGGCAGGACGCACACACGCCTCGTTGCCAAACCCCACGCGCACGGCATAAACGCCACGGGCAGGGATGAGCAGCGGCAGGCCCGACACATCAAGATTGGCCGTGGGGAAACCCATCTTGCGTCCCTCGGCAAAGCCGTGCGCCACGGTGCCCTGCAACTGGTAGGGGCGCCCCAGGCAGCGTGCCGCCATGGCCACGTCGCCCTCAGTAAGCAGACGTCGCACCACCGACGAACTAACGCGTATACCGTCGGGCGAGGTGTAGGCCGTGTTCTGCACCACGTCGATGCCCATCTCGCGCCCATACTGCACATACTGTTCAAAGCCCTCAGCACGGTTATGACCAAAGCGGTGGTCGTAGCCTATGAGCAACAGGCGCACGCCCAATCGCTCTTTCAGCACCTGTTGCATAAACTGCTGTGCCGAGAGGGCCGCCATCTCAGGCGTGAAGTGCAGCACCTCGACATGATCAACGCCCAGACCTTGCAGCAACTGCACCTTTTCTTGAGTGGTGGTGAGCAGTTGCGGCACATAGTCGGCCTGCAGCACCTGTCGAGGGTGCTGGTCGAAGGTTATCACCATGCTCTTCAGCCCCCTGGCCTGTGCCAGGCGGCGCACCTCGTCAATGAGGTATTGATGTCCGCAGTGCACACCATCAAAAAAGCCTATGGTGGCGGCGGAAGGTAATTCATAATTCATAATTCATAATTCATAATGAGAGGCGGCCTTTAAAGGTTTTAAGCCTGTGGGGGTTAGGCCTGTGGAAGCCTTTATAAGCCTACTAAGCCTCTCTAAGCCGAGGAGACTGGAAACAGAAGAGTAAAAGCTACCGAGACCCGCAAAGCAATAGGATTTTTCACTTTTCCCTTTTCACTTTTCCCTTAAATTCTTCCCTTTCCCTTAAACCAGATTTCCCCCTCAGGGTCGTGCAATGCCGTTATGCCTACGCTCTGTGCAGCTTGACAGTTGTCTTCGCGGTCGTCGATGAACAGCGTGTCTTCGGCCTTGATGCCCGCTTGGCGTAGCGCCTCGATAAAGATGGTGGGGTCAGGTTTTGCCAAGTGCATGGCGCAAGAAAGAAAAATCTTTTCAAAGAAATGGGTGGCGGTGTAGGTATGGCCCTCGTGGTCGCGATAAGGAAAGAAGTCGGCGGCACACTTGTCCCAGTGCATGAAGTTGGTGTTTGAAAGCAGGAACAAGCGATGTCCGCTACGGCGCAGCGCCAAGAGCGCCTCCTTTTTCACGTCGGGAATGCCCGTAAGCAGTTCGTTCCATGCCCAGATGATGTCGGCGTCGGGCACGGAGCATTGGCACAGGCGGCGCACCTCGTCGCAAAACTGTGGCGTGGTGATGTCGCCCACCTCGGCAGCCAAGAACAGGTCTTCAATCCTATGCTCGCGCACATAAAACGCTATCTTCTCGAGGCCCACACGCTCGAAGGCCGCTATGCAGCGCTCGTTGTCTAAGCCCACAAGTATGCGGCCGAGGTCGAAGATAATGTTCTTAAAGCCCCTCACCATCTCTCCCCCGTGGGGAGAGGGCTGGTTTGCCTCACCTATTATATTATTGTTTATAGCCATGAATATTTACTTCTATAATAATTATTGTCAAAACTAATCAACCCCTCTCCCCACGGGGGAGAGATGGAGAGGGGCTCTTCTTCAGCAATCGCAGTATCTCGCCTATCCACAGCACGGGCGAGGTGACGAGGATGATGACGCCCCACTCTTTGAACGAGAGCGGTGTAACGCGGAACATCTCGCCACCAAAGGTTACGATGCCCCACTGGCCCACCAGCACTAACAGCATGACCAGGAGCAGGGTGCGGTCAGACAGCAACTGGTGGAAGGCCGAATGGTCAGAGCCCAGCGCCTTAGCGTTGAGCAGGTTCCACCACTGCAACATAACAAAGGTGGTGAAGAAGAGGGTGAGCTCGTGAACGTCCATGCCCGCCTGTGCGCCTGTTTCGCGCTCGCACCACACTAAGAACGCCAGCATAGGGGCAAACATGAGCAGGCCCACCACGATGATGGCCCACTGTATGCGGTGCGTGAGGATGAAGTCGGTTTGTCGGCGTGGCTTACTCTTCATCACCTCGGCCGATGGAGGCAGCGAGGCCAGGGCCATGGCCGCAAAGGTGTCCATGATCAGGTTTATCCACAATATCTGCGTAACGGTGAGCGGCAGTTCGGTGCCTATAGCCGCGCCAGCCAGCACCAGCAGCAGGGCCGCCACGTTAACCACAAGTTGGAAATAAAGGAAGCGCTGAATGTTTTTATACAACGATCGGCCCCACATTACGGCCTTGACAATGCTGTTAAACGAGTCGTCGATGAGCGTTATGTCGCTGGCGTTCTTGGCTACGCTGGTGCCCGACCCTAACGACAGACCCACATGGGCGTGGTTGAGGGCGGGAGCATCGTTGGTGCCATCGCCCGTAACGGCCACCACCTCGCCATGACGCTGAAGCAGGTTTACGAGGCGCTGCTTGTCGGTGGGGCGCGCACGGCTCATCACGCGCAAACTCTGTACGCGCTTGTAAGCCTCATCCTCAGACAGGGCGGCAAAGTCGGGACCCGTTATCTGTGCCTCGGCAGGGGTGTTGGGGCCCCAGGTGCCTATCTGTCGGGCTATCTCTATGGCGGTGGCCGAGGTGTCGCCCGTCACCATCTTCACATTGATGCCCGCCTGTCGGCATTGGTCAACGGCGGCAGGCACATCGGTGCGTATGGGGTCGCTAATGGCTACGATGGCTTGCAGTGTGAGACCCGTGGTGCGTATCTCATTGCACGGTGCACAGGCAAAGGCCAGAGTGCGGTAGGCTTTATCTTGCCAGGCACGTAGGCGCTGAGCAATGTCGGTGCGAGCATCGGCGGTCATGGTGCAGAAGGTGGTAACGATCTCAGGAGCTCCCTTCACAAAGAGCCAGGCTTGGCCATCAACATCGGCCACGGTAGCCATATACTTGCGCTCGGTGCTGAACGGCTCGCGCTTCAGCATGGCATGGGCAGAGCGCAGGTCTTGATAGTGCAGCCCTTGGCCTTGCAGCCACAGCAGCAGGGCACACTCGGTGGGGTTGCCTATGCCGTGACCCTCGGGGTCGAGGTCGGCAGTGGTGTTCAGGGCCAGGGCGGCATGGAAGAGCGGGTCGGTCAGGGCCTTGGCATCGGCATCTTCGGCCTTTACGCGATAGAGGTCGGCCACCTGCATACGGTTCTGTGTCAGGGTGCCCGTCTTATCGGTACATATCACCGTTACGGCACCCATGGTTTCGCAGGCATGCAGCTTGCGCACCAGGTTGTTGCTCTTCAGCATACGACGCATATTCAGAGCCAAAGCCAAGGTTACGGCCATAGGCAGACCCTCGGGCACGGCCATGACGATAAGCGTTACGGCCATCATAAAATATTTTAGCACCACAGTGGCCATGCCTACATAGTTGGCGGTGTGCCACAGGGGGTTGACAAGGATGTCGTGCGTAAGGAAGATAACGAAGGCGGCAATGCTGATGCTGGTGCCCACAACGCTGATGAGCTTGGCCAAACGGGTGAGCTGAAGGTTCAGCGGCGTCTTCACAGCGGTAAGCTCGGTGGCCTTGCGGGCTACCTTGCCTATCTCGGTGGCGTCGCCCACAGCCTCAACACGAGCCGTGGCGCGGCCGCCCATCACCATGGTAGAACGCAAGATGAGGTCGGAAGGATAGGTGGCCTCGGCATCGGTGGGATGGCTGTCGTCTACCACATGCTTGTTGGCCATAGGCTCGCCCGTGAGCGAACTCTCGTCTATCTGCAGGGCGGTGCTCTCTATTAGGCGAGCGTCGGCAGGTATCTCGTCGCCCGTCTCAACGATGATGAGGTCGCCCACCACCACCTCGCGGCGTGCCACCTCAAGGGTTTGGCCCTCGCGTATCACCTTTACGGGCTGCTCTTCGCCCAGGGCGGTAAGACTATGAAACTTGCGGGCGGCATCCATCTCAAACACAAAGCCTACGGTGGTGGCCAAGATGATGGCCAGGATGATGCCAATGGTCTCGATATATTCGCCATTGATGACGGCCAGGCCCAGCGACACCAGCGCCGCTACGAGCAATATCTTGATGATGGGGTCGTTATATTTTTCGATGTAAAGTTTCCATAGAGGGGTGCGCTTCGGGGGCGTAAGCACGTTCTCGCCATGCGCTTGCTTGCTGGCCTCCACCTCTTTTGCGGTAAGACCTACGTTTGGCTGATTGGGTTGTGTTGTCATCTTTTTATTTCTGTTATTATTTTATTTTTGTTATTGCTTATGCTTTTATCTGTTTGCTTCATTTGCTTTGCCTTTGTTATGTCTTCTTGAGCAACTCGATCATCTATTATTTATCTTTATCGGTAGGCTATCACGATTTGATGCAAGACGAAAGGATGCCTTTATCAAGACCCATACTTGGCAATATGGTGCAAAGGTACGGTTTGACGAAAATATATGCAAATAATAGGTGTTACAAAACAATAAAAAACACATTACAAACAGTTTACTGGCGTAAGGAGCGAACGAAGAAGAAGCGAAAAGCAGCACATTCATAACGAAAAGAGGCAGCACCAAAAGAACGTTTTCGTTAAGCCAGATGAGCAGAGCCAAGCTTGCTTGAGCTTAGCCATGGCGAGAAAACGTGCCATGAAATAGAACGTTTTCGTTAAGCCAGATGTGCAGAGTCAAGCTTGCTTGAGCTTTGCCATGGCGAGAAAACGTGCCATGAAATGGAACGTTTGAAAGCACCACTAATATTCATTTTTTCAAATTTAAAGAAAAAAATTTGCACATCTCGCTCATTATTCTTACCTTTGCACCACAAAACTTGTCACACCCATGTTGACAAGCCGGACTTGTAGCTCAGTTGGTTAGAGCAACAGACTCATAATCTGGAGGTCCCTGGTTCAAGCCCAGGCTGGTCCACATTAGAAATCAAGCAGTTACGACAAAATCGTAGCTGCTTTTTCTTTTTATCGGAAAACAATGGGAAAACACATTGATTTTGAAAACTCCTTGATTTTTCGATATACTTGGCATCATATCATTCCAAGTAAAGCATGTAAACAAGGTTTCTCTGAATATCAGAACAACGTGGGAAAACAACGATTCCACAAAATTACATAAGCCATAAGACTTCATTTTCGGGTTTTATGGCTTCTTTGTTTTTATGTCATTACACACCTTGAACACATTCTTTTTTTCTTCATAAAAACATGCTTTTCCGTTAACGACTGCTAAAAAACCATACATAAAAAACTCTCTCAGTTTTTGGCGAATAACACCTGTAATGTTCCTTTACACCAAACAAACTACCTTTGCTCACGGATTTCCAATCACGGAATTTCAAAGATGGTTCATGAGCCAACAGAAGATGTGTAATCGGGATGTCAGGAAGTACAACTGTCGGACCACAAAGCAAGAATTGTATGACAAGACTCGTTACAATAGAACAATTGTTAGAGAAGCCTGTCTGCATGATGTCGGGAGAAGAATTTGTCTTGCTCCTCCAAAATGCAGAGAAAGGAACGGCAAAGGTACCTGCCGAGGTGGTGCCAGAGAAACATTATGAGCATGGTATCGCTGGAATAGCCAAAATATTTGGTTGTAGTATTCCTACTGCCAACAGAATCAAGAAAAGCGGTGTTATAGACCCTGCCATCACTCAGGTCGCTCGCAAGATTGTGGTTGATGTAGAACTGGCTTTGGAACTTGCCAAGAAAGCAGGTGGCTTTGCGTCTATCAGAAAGTAGAGTAGTATGGAAGAAGACTGGAAAGACAACCTATCCATTGATGCTAAGGGGAACGCATTGAAGACCATTAGCAATCTTAGGATGATTTTCACGCATGATGAGAATCTCCGTCAGATTCGCTTTGACACCTTCTGCCAAGACGACATTTCCTTTTCTCCATTGTTCTGCAATGTCAATGGAAACAAGGTGGATGAAGAATCCGTAGGAAAGATTCAAGACTACTTGGAACAAAACTATGACTTGCGCCTTACTCAGAACAAGGTGTTCGAGATATTGAAGACCACAGCTTCTGAACGCAATTTCAACCCAGTTCAAGATTATATCCGCAAAGAGGAATGGGACGGCACACCTCGCATAGAGACTGCCATCATCGACTATCTCGGTGCAGAAGACACTCCGCTCATCAGAGAACAGACCAAATTGTGGTTTGTGGCGGCTGTTGCTCGTGCCTTTGAGCCTGGTTGCAAGTTCGACAATGTGCTCACCTTGCCAGGACCACAAGGTATTGGCAAGAGTACTTTCTTCAAAGTCATAGGTGACAGATGGTTCAACGACTCTTTCTCGTTTGCAAGTGGCGACAAGGAAAAGGTGGAAACCATCACGAATGGCTGGATAATCGAAATCAGCGAACTGAACGGCATGAAGCGAGCCAACGATGCAGAAGCGGCAAAGGCTTTTCTAAGTCGTCGCAGTGATTGTATGCGCCCTGCCTATGGTCGCAAGCCAATAGAGTATCTGCGCCACAATGTATTTGCAGCCACCACTAACGAGACCAACTTTCTGCAAGGCGACAATGGAAATCGCCGTTGGTGGATAGTGCCTGTTCAAGGCAATGGTCATGTTTCTGATTGGCTCCATTCCCTACATTCTGTGGTGCATCAACTATGGGCAGAGGCTTACTCCTATTATATAAAAGGTACGAACCTCTATCTAAGTCCAGAATTGGAGGCAGAAGCCAATGAAGTGCAAATGTGTCATTCAAGCATTCTCAACGACCCTATCCTTGATGACATCAGGCTCTATTTGGAACGTCTTGTGCCAAAGGCATACGACACATGGAGCATTCCCATGCGTGCTGCCTACCAAAAAGGTGCATATACCGAAGCAACGCCTAATAGCAAGCCTGAGGTACTGCTAAACATGGTCTGCGCAAGACAGATTATAGAGGAGTTGCCCAACGACCTTGTACGAAGGAATCCTGCCAAGTACACCGCCCAGTACATCAATCGCCTCATGTCGTTGGTGGACGGATGGGAACGCAGTGAGCAGGAGAAGGTCAAAGGGTTGCACCCCTCATACTGTGACAAGACGGGACGGACGAAACATCCATGGATGAGAATAAGTGCTCAACAAAAAGAACAAAAGGGAAAAGAAGAAGATTGGCAGTCAGAACTACCATTCTGACCATCTCCTTTCTTTTGCTTCATGTCCCTTTGTCCCTAGTATTTTCCTATAAAGCCTAAAAATAATAGCGTATAGGATAAACAAAGGATTTGTGCCTTTAACCGAGGGACAACTTGGGACATACGTTCGCTTAGCATCGCACTTTACAGCAGCCAAATCACCATCGAGTGATGAAAAAAGATTTTTCCTATCCCTTTCTTTTCGTCAGCATTCAATCTTGGCTGATGTGCTATCACCAGAGTCTGTACCTCCGTTAGCCGTAGTTTTTCGGGAGGTCTAAACAAGAAGTACCAGTGTCTGACGGTTTGGCTTCGCCCACCGCTTCCTACTGGCATCCTTGAATGTTCGCTGGCTCACATTGGCTATTCTTTATATCAGATATTCAACTTTCAAAAACGCATTTACAATGACAGAAGACAAAATCATTAGCACGGAGAAAACTTCACGAAAGAGACCTCCAAAGGACAAGCATATTGATGTCCGTTTTACAGACAACGAGTTCAACCATGTTTTGAAGAATGCCCGATTGTCGGGAAGAAGCAAGAGCATATATCTCCATGACATTGCCCTTGGCCACAAGCCTTCCCTACCGATGACCACAGAGCTGCAGGAAGCCTTGAAAGGATTGACTGGCGCAAGAGCGGAACTTGTTTACATACGCAATGCGCTTCATGCCTTGCCACAAGCAGAACGAAAGAAACTCTTCAAAAGAGCGGATTTCATGGAGCGTTGGCTTCAAGGTGTCAACGACATCATCAGGGAATGGAGCAACATCAGAGACCGTTTTATAGACATGATATGATAGCAAAAGCAGCAGCCATTCAGCATGGTCAGGCAATGACCAATTACGCTACAAAGAATAACCGCGCAGACATCGTTAAGACCAACCATCTTAGCGAGAATCTGCCTCCTATGGGTATGTGGGACGAAATGGTTCTGCACCAGTCTATGTTCAAGCAGAAGTATTCCAAGAAGCCTATTGAACTTACATCCATACGCTTTGAGATTTCTCCATCTGAGGAAGAAGCACGAAACTGGACGATGGAAGACTGGCAAAGATGCCTTGATGAGTTCATTCATGAGATAGACCATATCTCCAAGGTGAACCACATTGGCAAGAGAAAAGGCAAGGCTGCCACATCTGTCAAGCCTACCAATATTGCCAATTCCCAGTATTTCGCTGCTCTGCACCATGACTCCAAAAGTGGTATTCCCCATCTGCATCTGGTGGTAAACCGCCTTGACATGGATGGTAACCTCAATGATGTGAAGTTCATCGGTGAGCGTGCAGTGATGGCTGCAAAAGCCGTCAATCAGCGCCATGGGTGGAAAGATGCTATGGATATTCGCAAAGAGCGTATTGCAGAGATAACTAACGCTTGCATGGATGTGTTGCGTTCCATGTCTGCCTTTGACTGGAATGTCTATACCGATAGAATAAGGGCAAAGGGGTACAACATTGAGTTAATCCGCGACAAGACAGACCAAGCAAAGGTGCATGGGTATCGCTTCAAGTTTGGTAGAACGACCATCAAGGCATCTGAACTGGGTGTGGGAAGAAACCTCACGGCATCGAAAATCGGGAACACCTTCCGCAAGTTACATCCACAAACACCTGTTGCGACAAGTTTTGCATCAATGAAAAATAGAAATATTGCTAAGGCAAGTGAGGCTTCTCATTTTGTCAATGCGACACAATCAGAAGACTCTCTCAAATTCAGAAAGGTACTGCAAGTTGACGGCAAGCGTTTCAATATACAGATGCCAACGGATGCTTATGACACAATGAACAATTATATCGAAGTTCCCGATAATGGCTCTGCAAGCCATACCGACATAATGAATGTGGCGATGCTGCTCTTTATGAACTACCTTGATGCTGCCACCAGTATGTCGGAATCATGTGGCGGCGGTGGTAGTCCAGACTGTGGTTGGGGACGCAACAAAGACGAGGATGACCGTGACTGGGCAAGGCGTTGTGCCATACGAGCCAATTGGCTCTGCAAACCGATAAAGAGAAGCCGTAGAAGATAACATTAAACACTTATCAATATGGAAAGAAACAAGAAAGATGCAGCACAGGACGTGCTGAACCTGTATAATCAGATGCAGGAAGATGAAACAATTGAGAGCGGCAAGAAAGAAATTCATGCCACTCTCAATGAGATAGAGTCTGCAAAGGAAGCCCTCTCTTCTGTTAAGAGAGAACTTGCAGAAGCCAACCGAGCATTGGTGTCAACAATGAGCGCACTCTTAGCAGCCAAAAAGAGTACAGAAAATATCGTTGGCAGTATTTGTAATGCCATTGTCAAGGCAGAACAAAGCAACCTCAAAGTAGGCATCAACGATGAAGGTCTTGCCCTGCTGAATGAGCGAAATAGCACAGCAATTTCTGCCCTTAAGCAAGCCCTTGATGAGCATGAGAAGCGGATAAACAACCTATTTGTTCACCAACAGACGGAACTAAAGCGCATCCGAAACATTGAAGAAGGTGCTTACTTCAATGGTCGCACCTATGCTTGGATGTTTGGCTTGGCTTTTATAAGTTGGGCAATCCTCTTTGTAGAAATCACTATTTGGATATGTATCAAACTGTTTTAGAAAACTTCAAAACATAAAAAATATGACAGACAGCGAATATATCAAGACAAGCAACTGCCGATGCCCTTATAAGCTGGGCAAAAACTGGCATTAGACAGTTCGCCATGCGTGAAGCTGTAAACGACTATCTGGAGGCGAGCGGTGCAAACCGCTCCTCCATCGGTGGTGAAGAGACCATCCTTGCACACAGAAAAATAGCAGCCAACCGACTGGCGATTGACTGCATCTATGCTCTATCCAAAGAGGAAGTGTCCAAGGTGGATAGGGAGTTGGAGGGAATTGCTGTGGATGTGCCGAGACATGGGTGTGGAATGAAAAGATAGCACCTTATATCAGAGTGAAAATATCCATACTTTATAGATTGGTGTATCTTTGAATAAGTGTTTTATAATCAGACAAAACCGTTTTACAAATCAGATATGCACTTGTCAAAATTGTCTTTATAGCATTATCTACCCTCTTTGATGTATACGCTTGCCCAAATTGCAATACACTAAGATATGAAGCATGTGCATGCATTGATGTCCACTTATATAAAGCCAATGTATTCTGAAATTGCGGAAGAATTTGTAAACCATCTACAAAATGTATATTTCTTATTTCTATTATTTTCCCATTTTCTTTTACGAAAACAAAACCTTTTATGTTGTCGCCTTCATACCTCAAAATACCATTTATATCGTTTCTTGCCTTTTCGCTTATATCCAATCTTGCGATTACTCCAATAATATCATTTCTAAGTTTGTCAATTTCCTCTTTTTCTTTTTGTCCTTTTTCCAATAAACCGACAGGAATATCACGAAAATTCTGACGACAAGACAATCCTCTAATCTTCCATATAGAAAGTAGAATATCCAACTCTTCTTTCGTTTCTGTCGATATAAAGATATTACGAAACATAAAACATAATTCGTAGGCACTTCTTATCACAGGCAAAATCGAAGAGAAATCTACTATACGATTTGTACCTTTGACAAGACTAATGCCTTCTGTCATTTTCAAGATGGTATTAGTCTTCAGGCATATCATTTGCACAATACATTGCGCAATTTTGAAAAATTCTGGAACCTCATTATCTTTAGATTCCCACAATTGCCATGTCCGTTGGAGTTCGGACATGGCATTAGCACATTCTGTAACAATCGCGTCTTTTAGCATTGATTTTTCTTCTGTAGAATTCATATAAATTACATTTACTATTTAAATTTGATTGCCTTATTGAATTTTATATTTTTATTTATTGCTTATGCTAATATTTTCCCGATTGTAGTATCTGTGAATGTTCTCCAAATATCGAGTTTTATTGGCTTATAATCATCGAACATTTGTCCCACAAAATCAATCTCAAATACGAGTCTAAAGTCATTCTTGTCTTCATCTGGCTGCCCCTCTTTGCGAGTTCCGACACGAGCTATTTTAATAAAATACAAGTCTCTTATTCCCTTACTTTTCATATACGGCATGAAATAGTACAATTTGTTAAGAGCTACTGTGGAAGGGAACCTTTTTCCTGTATAATACACCTTTGCAGACCTATCAAGATATTGGTCAATATTATCCGCCTTGACCAAACTTACAAGAACATTCTTTGTCCTGTCAATATCCAAAAGACAAGTGCTGTCCATTTTATTTTCAACTATGCTTGTTGGATATTGCTCTTTTATCTCAGCGAAATCCACTTGTGGCACAACGAGAGTTTTTTGCAAAGAGTGTACAACATGCCACATCAATACAGGCGGTACTGCGTTACCTATCGCCTTATATTGACGAACCTGCGATACCGAGTCGAAACAAAAAGAATCTGGAAAAGATTGAATGCGAGCTGCCTCTCTTGAAGAAAAGCGTCTGTATCTTTCTCCGACCATATAAACAGGGTCTGTACTATTGAGACTTACCTTTGCCAAATGTGCGCTGATGGTATTGCATGGTTCTATCAAAGACATGGCACGTCCTTTATTCATCTTTTCACGAACGGCCAACATTCCTGCAACAGCTTTCTCACTGAAGAACAATGTTTCATCATTATCTGCCTCTGCCATGATTACATCGCCAAGAACTTTTTGTTCAGAACTTCTAACCTTCATCGGGTAATGAAATTTCTGAAAATCTTCCATGTTTCGGAAACCTATAATAATGACACGTTCTCTTTTCTGAGGCACACCATATTCTGAAGCATTCAGCAATTTGTGTATAACAGTGTAGCCTGCATCCCTAAACTCTTTCATTATCATAGGAAATGCCTTGCCTTTATTTGCAGAAAGAATACCTTTTACATTCTCTGCTATAAAGAACCGTGGCTGACGCTCTTTCAGTATTTTTACCATTTCAAAGAAAAGCATTCCTCGCTCATCTTTATATCCAAGTCTTGGAGGATTTTGTGCAGAGATAGAGAAAGACTGACATGGGAAGCCACCAATAAGCATATCAAATTGTGGCATCTCTGCAATCTTAATGTCACGGACATCCTTTACCACACATTTATGGACAAAATTATCATTGTATATTTTTGTGCAGTATTCATCGTTGTCAACAGCATAGACAATTTCGAAAGGATTTTCTTTATACTCTTTCCCGAGATAAGAAAAGCCTCCTATGACTCCTAAATCCATGCCACCACATCCACAGAATAACGAAGCGACTTTTATCTTTTCCATGACAGTATTTTTGTAGGTTGAAAATGTTCCGTGGAGAATGATATTTCCATGCCATCGCGAGGATCCGCTTCAATTCTGTCACTTTTATATAATGCAACAGGATTGCGAAGGATGAAAAGTATTTTCTCTTTTTCACTTAACATAAGTCTATATACGCAATAATGTTCTCTTATAGTGTTTGCGACACGCCATTCGTTTGGCGACATATGGAAGCCATACATTTGTATTCGCTTCTTGCTGATGGTTGTCTTTACCTCAATATACCTATGGTTTTCTGTGCCGTCTGCTTCAAAGCTGTCAATGTCGAACCCTGGATGATAAGTCGGACTATCAACAATCTGAACGAGCTTAACAAACTCATCATAACCATTAATTTTAAGACGCATCTTTTCATGACCACAAATAATAGCCTCACCAAGATTACCAATATCCTTGGTTGTTTTGTCATCAGAAGTCACAACATCTTTTATTCTGTCTTCAAATACTACATCAATCTCCTCACTTTGGCCAATAATAGAGCGAATGTCGGTCTTAAACAAGTCTGGTTTCATGGAATTGTTGACATACTCAAACCATAATGGCTCGACTTTTGACAACTCCTTTGTTTCTATACTCTTCTTCTCATAGAATTTCTCATAACCACTAAACCAAGTTACGTCATTGGCAAAAGTATTAAGAGAGGCCAATTCGTTGCCTTTCATTGAATAATAGCCATTGTGTTCCTCTAACAAATTGGCAATCACCATATAATCAAGAATGTCCCCTGCATAACGTGTCATGTCGCCCTTAGAACGTGCTTTACCAGTAAGTGACAATGTCTTGGAGTCGTTTGGATTATAATACTTTACTCTCTTCTTTCTATTGCCAATAATAGTCTGAGCGACTTGATTTGATGTGACCTTGCCACTTGTAACACGAATATCATTGAAGATACAATATGTAGCTTCTTCTGCTGACATTGACATTTCTTTTTCACTACCATTTTCTCCCAACAACTGGTTGCCAGACATAAGCACTTGAATGATAGTCCGTGCAGGTTTGAACCTTATATCATGATAAATAATATCTTTCAAGTCTTGAGGTTTCATATGTCCTCCAGGAAATTGAAAAGAGAACAGAAACAACCTAAGGAATTGGGTTAAGTCTTGATTTTCATGAAGAAAGATGGACATCCTTGACGTTTCTGTAACACCAGCATCTTTATCCTCTTTATAAAAAGCAAACAATGCAGGAATTTCTGTGCGCCAATTGTTCAAGGTCTTATCTGCCATATCTATATTTCCAGGGAACATTTTTATGGCATTGAAAAACTTGACGCTGTATTCCTCACAAGAACATTTCGGTATCCGACAACACTCATTAGCCATATAGAGCAAAACATTCTCTATGTTGCTTTTGAAACGTGGTCTTACAAAATGTATTCTATGCCAATATTTATCTGGCACTTGATAGTATGTTATTTCTTTGTTTGCCATAACGTGTTTGATAATTGTTGAGCAATAGCCTTTGCCATAAGAGGTGGCACGGCATTACCCACTTGTTTATATTGACTCGTCTTACTGCATTGGAAAATGAAATCATCAGGGAATGACTGTATTCTTGCACTTTCTCTCACTGTTGGAATTCTGTCCCATTTGTAATGAAAGTGATGACGATGCCCCGTGTCTATGGTTATGCTCGGTTTCGTGCTACACAATCGTGTCCAAGCAATATGCACTTTTCTTGTTTGCTGCAAGTCTTTGGGCAGGTCTTTATAATTTCCTCCGTCTGGAACCATTGCTATGATTTCTTTTGTTTTCTCATTGTGTATGGTGATTTCATGATTATAAACTCCACAACTGTTTTTGCGAGCATAACGTTGAAAGTCACAGATGGGTTCTGTTGGATATGGTGTCCCATCTGCAAGAGAGTCTTCTGTCAAATCACTCAGAGCTTCAAAGGATGTTACTTTTTCCATTTTGTATGGTTCTGGAAATACGAAGTCTCTTCCATCCGCCAACCCAACGAAGACTGCCCTTCGCCTGTTTTGGGGTACTCCGTAATCCGAAGCAGTGACAACCTGGACTCTTACCTTATAACCAAGGCTTTCGAAATCCTTAATGATGGAATCCTTCACCATGCCATTACCTATACTGAGAATGTTAGGGACGTTTTCCATAACGAACGCATGAGGACGGAAACAATCTACAAAACCAACAAAGGCCTTGTATAGTTTGTTTCGTTCATCTTCAATTATCCTTTTCCCCGCAACAGAAAAACCTTGGCAAGGAGGACCGCCAATTATTACATCAACATTGGAAATGTTGTAGTCTTCCTTTATTTTATATGGGTTAAGCGTTGCCAAGTCTCCACAAAGCGTCCTTGCGTCCTTTCTGTTATAAGCATAGGTTGTCAGTGCATCCTTCCAATTGTCAATTGCAAGAACGCCTGTAAAACCTGCCATTTCGAACCCTAATGATAATCCTCCACATCCAGAAAACAGGTCTATAAATGTATGTCTATTTTTCATTCTGTTATTCTATTATCAATTTCATTTGCCTAAATTTGTTCAAACCGAACGAGTTCGGAAAGCTCTACGCCAAGCAGTTTGGCAATTTTTACCAGATTTTCCAAATCTGGTTGTGAAGTGTTCGTACACCACTTAGATATTGTCGTTTGGTCTTTACCCAATTGTTCGGCAAGCCACTTGTTAGTCTTCTTTTTATCTACAAGGACTACCTTAATACGGTTTATATCTTTGTTTGCCATATCAAAATACATTATTATTTTGCAAAGGTACGAAAATCGGTTGTGAAAGCATCAAATTCGCCCTGTTTTAGTGCTTGTTTGGCAAAGAAAATGAATATATAGCATTATTCTGATAGATTATCACACTTAATAAATATCACTTATTCTATTTTCTCAAACCCCTCAACCAACCCCGAAATAACTCTTCTCGCACGTTGCCACTTAGAGCTACTTGACACAACAAACTCTTTATGATTGATTGTGATGAACGAATCAACCCTTTGGGCTGGGTCATACTTGTATTCTCGACCAGAGAAATGATTTACAGCACGCAGGAAAGTGGCGAAAGACACATTGGGGGCAAGGTGGTTGGTACGCAGTAGTGCTGCCTTGATGTAAGCGGTCTCATATTCATGCTCCATATCATTGAGTGCAGATAGAATTGCTCCTTTCAATGCAGACTTATCCTCTGCGATGAGGATGTCGTCGATGCTTAGCTCTTCTTGCTGAATGATTCTGCGTCCATGCTTCCCTTTTGTATTGGCAAGAGCATTCTTTATGGTCTGTCGAAATTCTATGTCCTCTATTTCCTTACTTTGTTTTGTCCATTCTGCTTTCTTGTCAAGACCTTGCGTAACGCTGGTTTCCACAAGATTTACTATAATTGTTTTGACACTTTCACGCACGATGGAAAGTTGTTTGTCGTTAAGACTTACTTTGCTCAATGCCGTTGCACTCTTGGGTAGTCCATGGTCAAAGCAGATATAATAGAGCGTACACATCAGCAATGTATTTCGTTCCTCAAAGATTTCATCACGGAGACGGAAAAACATTTCTGGGAGAGCATGAATGGCAGACAGCATTATTCGTTTTGATATTGTTGCAAGTTCTTCCGCTGTATGCCCTTTGCTGAAATTGAAAACAGCCATTTGCACGAGGGAAGGCAACGAATCCCAAAACTCTTTGGCTGAGACATTAGGAATATAAAGGTGTTCGGCATCTTCCTCACTCATATCTTTGTCAACAAGACAAAATTCCCTTATAAAGAATAGGTCTTCATTTGTTTCATCCTTATCCCCACCAATAACTTCGGAATATAGCCCCAACCGCAGATAACCAGTGAACTCCATCATTTCGTCAACAATGCGCACTGCAACGGCAGTCTTTTCATCATCAGACAGAATGGTATCTGTGTTAGGAGTAAGCAGTTTCTGACACTCAATAAGCACGGAAGTAGGCACATATTTCGCAGCCATCTTGAATATGCGTTCAAGTTGGCTGAAATCGTTGCGCATCATCTTCATCATATCCAATGAGAAGCGTGAGTAATCATCTTGGTGTTCCTGCTTCCAAGAATGCACTTTGTCAAGCGCATCCCTCATGGCGTTCTTTTTGAATTCTTTAATGTCCATCTGTTATATTCCTGTTATTAGGTGACAATTTGAGAACACGTTTCATTCACCCAACTGCTTCAACAAGAAATCTTCCAAGGTCTTTCTGTCTGGCAACTGGAGCATATAGGTGGAAACAAAGAGTCGGTTATCCATACCAGCGAGGGCATACTCCACCATTTTCTTTCCCTTTCGTGTACATAGCAAAATTCCGACAGGTGGATTATCACCAAGCTGCATCTCGTTCTCCTTATAATAGGATACATACGCATTGAGTTGTCCAAGATTCTCATGCGAAAATTCCTCGTTCTTCAGTTCAATGATGACACCGCAATGCAGAATGCGATTGTAAAACAAAAGGTCGGGGTAATAATATTCGTCATCGATAATGATGCGCTTTTGGCGAGCCTCAAAACAAAAGCCTTTGCCCAATTCGAGGATAAACTCTTGCAGATGGCTGATTAGCGCATCCTCCAAATCATGTTCATCCACAATTTCCTGCGCCTTCAATCCAAGAAATTCAAAGGTAAAAGGTTGGCGAATCTGCAACGCAGCAGAGTCATGTCCTTGCACAGAGGATTGGGAAAGCATTTTCTCTGGGTTGCCACTGATGCCTGCACGGAAATAGAGATTAGTGCTAATCTGACGGCGAAGTTCGCGAACAGACCATGTACACTTGATGCATTCCTGCTCGTAGAAGTAACGAGCGAGAGGGTCATCCACGCTCATAATCTCTCGTATATGAGAAAAAGACAAGCGTGAAACAATCATTTCTGGTGGTGTCTGGAATTTATGCGACACTGTCGCACAAATTGTATTAGTCTGGGCATCAGTAGATTTATCCATCAAAGGAATACGACTCTCTGATTTATTCGACAGCGTTGAATAAATTTCATTTGGAACGAATAGTCCTCCCATTTGTGGGTATAAGTTGTAGAAGTTTCGAGAAGTCTGGAACAAAGTAACATTAAGTCCTTTTCTATTCACCTGTTCCTCCAACTTCTTCAGCAACTGTGTGCCATACTCTGCCCTGTCCTTGCCGTGCTGCTCAAACTCTACGATGTAATAGCCTATGAGCCAATTACGCATGGTTTGCATACGATTGATAGCCCTTATTGCCGAAGACTGGGCTACGTCATGGGTGGACTGAATAATAGATGCCAAGTCGCTGAAAGAGTGAAGCGCATTGCTCCAATCCTCAAAAGGAAGTTCCATCCCTTCGTGAGTGTATGTTGATATTTCGTTTGCCATGTTATACCTTTATATATTGAATGTGATTATTTCTTCGTCAAAAGTTTCAGAAGCATTGCTGTTTTCTGTTCTTCCGTCATATTGTTGATGTCCTCCTCCGTTATCTTTGGCTCCAAATCAAGGAGTTTGCTATTATATTCAAACTGCGTCTCCAGAGGATACTGGGCAATATACCTATCTGTTATCGAATGATTGGTTGAATGTCCCATACTTTCGGATATATAACGCTGTTCCACACGTGCATGAGCAAGGTTTGTGCCGTATGAATGTCGGCACCACGTTCCCGATGGGCGCACTTCCCAATGAAGCACCTCTTGACAGATTTTGATGATTCTGTCCTGTACGTTGGAGTTCTCTTGTGAGATTCGCTTGCGCTTGTCTGCTTTCAATGTCGCACCTTGCAGAATCTCTGGAAATACAAAGCCATTGAGTACAGGTTCAGCGGCAATCTCGTCAAGAATCCTTTGAAGAGGTTCTATGATCGGGATAATCACCTCAGAGCCGCCCTCAGTGCGGTTTGTGGTCTTCACTCTTTTGAACTTGAAGGCTTTTCTGCCAGTATCGAAATAATATTGAGAATAGGTCAACTCTCCTGCATCGGCAAGGTTGAAACCATTACACAGATATTGGACAAGGAACAACCCCAAGGAATAGTGTGCTCTCTCAGCATATCCGCTCTTCCAAGTGTCGGGATAGCGTTTTTCAACAAACACCCGATACAATTCTGTCATTTGCTCCACTGTAAGGTAACAATGCTTCCTCGACTCCCCTACAGGAATAGACACCAATTTCTTCTTCTGGATATTGGAGAATGGGTATTCTTGATTGGTGAGGTAGCCCAAGGAGACGCACTCGTTCCATACAGCCCGACAAGAACGGAGGTATATTCCGCGAGTTGTATTGCTAATCTTGCCGACAAGGTTTCCTGTTTCGTCTTTTACGCCATGCATCATGCCGTTGTTCCAATACTCTATGTCTTCTTTGTCAACCTTAAAACCTACAATAGGTCTGTTCCACATTATCTTCTGAAAGGACTTTAAGGCATACTCGTATGATTCTGCGGTGGTACAACGTTCACCATTATTGTCTGTAAGATAGAAATTAATCTTCTTCTCCCACACGCCAATGAAAGACGTTTCTTTCGTGGTATCTACCCCAGTAACAACAGCCTTGATGCGTTCGAGCGACAGACTATTGCCCAAACGCTCAATCATCTCGGTTTGGGCATCAAAGATAGCATCAAACTCCATCTTCTTTTCATAAAGTTCTGAACGCACTGCCTTTGCACTTAACGTGCATACTTTCGCAAAATCTTCTTCCGTAAATTCGCCAGCAACAAAACAATACCATGATTTTCGGTCTATAGTATAGCGCATAGCGACAGGAAACGTCTCCCGATCTTTCTTGGGGTGACGCTTGTCAAGGATAAGGGCATAAGTACAACTTCCGTACCTTGCGCTCTTGTAAGTAGTGTCCAGTTTCTTTGCCATTTTACCAATAGTCTGTAGGTCTCAACTTGCCAATTATCTCAATTTCGGAAAACAATGGGAAAACAAACTTCCTCTTTTCTCGTCTAAACGCCATGTATTCCGATGTTTGTCGGGAAAACAATGGGAAAACAGAGTCGTTTTGATATGGGATTTCTTGGCATATCATAAACTATTGCAAAATTAATAAATCGTTGTGTATCAATGAAATCTACAGATATAAAAAATCATAAAACATCAATCTCTCAGACTCATAATCTGGAGGTCCCTGGTTCAAGCCCAGGCTGGTCCACACTTCTATTACAGCGACTTACGCCAACGCGTAAGCCGCTGTTTTTGGTTTCTGCGTAAACAATGCGTAAACAAACTGTTTGAATTGGGGATGTTTACGTTGTGATATTCTCTGAAACTCCCCATCATTCCATAAGATGTTATATCGTATCTTGTTTTAATGTGCGATTGAAGAATTTTGCTTCATTCCAATAAATTTTTCATTGAAACATGATACATTGTCATGCAAAAGCTTTACCTTTCTCCATCATATAGAACGCAAATGGCTCAAGCACAATCTCATCCAGTTCATTGCTGTCATGCCATTTCGCATCTGTAATATGGATATTTGCAAGAATGATTCCACGAAGATTCAGCAGTGTGTGCATTTTGACTGCGCCTTTGCTATACTTGCCCAATGCCCATGCAGCCAGGACAATGCTTGTTGATATACAATCGAAATGACCGTATAAAGGAAACACGGCAAGAATATCCAAAGCAAAGTCTTTACCCAACCATTTGACAACCAAACACCTTCATTTCTTGACATCATATTAGACATGTCATAGAAATGGCGAGTAAGGATTTCCTTATTCGCCTTTCGGTGGTCTTCAAGAAGTTTGGACTCGTTTTCAATGAGTTTCTTCCTGTTGTTGATTGCCTGTTCCATATCGGCATCATCAACCTTAGCTTTGACAGTTATGACCCCAGTTCGGGATAAGAATAGTTTATAAAAAAGTTGGTAGCCTCACAAATATTTTACACCTTTATAGGTGAAAATCAAACAGTTACAAAAATATTTGATATGACTACCGATTACAAAGTTACAGAATTATTTTGTGTTATAGACGAGTTTTGCAAACATTTTAATGCAGAGAATGATGCTACGCAAGAGATATATTATCGAAGTCATCAACGACATGCTAAAGAACACGGCACAGATTGTACACTCACACCACAGATCTGTAAGCAACTTTATCACGAACCTTATTTCTGCCTTGCGAGCAGATGGCTCATGTATCTGTTTTTCACATACAACCTATCGCTATTTTATCCCGAACTGGGGTATGTTGATATAAAAAATCATAGATTTTAGGTATTGTGTAGAAGTAGAAGTAGAAATCGAGCTAATTTTGCAGCGGTGATAAAACAAAGCACTTTAACCATTCATGTATCAATAAAAGCAACTGAAGATTATGAAGAAAACTGTAATCATCTATGGCACAAGCACTGGTACTAGTGAAGACCTGGCTGGCAGAATAGGAGCCAAGCTGGGCGTGAACAACATCATCAACGTTACCGACCTCGACGACAGCATTATTGCCGAGAACGACAATCTGATCCTCGGCACATCTACATGGGGTGCAGGCGAGATGCAAGACGACTGGTATGACGGCATCAAGGTGCTGAAGAGCGCCAACCTCGAAGGCAAGACAGTAGCACTGTTCGGCTGCGGCGACTCTGAGTCTTACCCCGACACTTTCGTAGGCGGAATGGCAGAACTGTACAATGTGGCAAAGAATGTAGGTGCCTGCGTTATCGGTGGCGTGTCTACCAACGGCTATACGTTCGACGAGTCGGAATCGGTGGTTGACGGAAAGTTTGTAGGTCTGGCGCTCGACGAGGTGAACGAAGACAACAAGACCGACGAGCGCATCAACGCATGGGTGGCTGAGATACAGCCCAGTCTGTAACCTATACATTTGTCCTTACTCTCATATTATCATGCAGCAGTCCACAATACTCCCCGTAGACATGAAGGTTCTGATGAACCATATATACGAATACAAAAAGGGGTGCGCCGTATGGTGCTATTCACCTTCAACAAAAAATATGAGGACTTTGCCATACGCAAACTGGAAAGCCAGAACATCAAATACGTAATCCAGCCAGTTGGCAACGACCGCTTGAACCTCTACTTCGGCCGCGAGGAGTGTCTCAACGCCATACGCATAATTGTGACACGTCCGCTCAATCTGCTCACTCCCGAGGAGGATTTCATGCTCGGCGCAATGCTGGGCTATGACATTTGTGCGCAATGCGAGAGATATTGTGAGCGCAAGGACAAATGCAACTGTCATCTCAATTCGTAGAGACGATTAACGTAGAAAGTAGGAGATAAACACCTATGATTAGTATTTACCTCCTACTCGATTTTAATGAGATTACGACACTTTTGATGATATTTGTAGTCTTATCTAAGCCATTTATGCCTTATTCAAAGCTTATGTGTTGGCATCTCCTTTCCACAACCCATGCAGGTTGCAATACTCGCGAGCCGATACCTCTTTGGCATCTGTTAGGAAGATTACCTCTGGCTTCTCGCCTGGCTTTAGCTCATGGCGAAGTACATCGGTAGGAGTGAGCAACTCTATCCATTGGATATAATGCTCTGGGAGCATCGGATGCTCTACGCTTCCCACCTTTACACGATAGCCACCCTCGATCGGTTCTATAACGGGCACATGCTTCTCTTTTGCCGCATCCGTGGTGTTCTCCTTCATCAGTTTCATGGGCTGACCGCAGCAACTGAGCATGGCTCCAGAATTCACTACCTCTACCACGTTGCCACAAACCGTGCAACGGTAGATTTCTCTTGTCTTTGTCATAATCGTTCCTCCGAAAATTTAGAAAATTAAATTATGTCTTTATTCTTTGACGACTATAAAGATACTCATTTTCTGTGAGTTACACAAACTTTAGAGCCTTTTTTATTCCAAAATAAAGTTAAATCATGTTTGTGGGTATTCACTTGCGAAACTTTCGTAACCGAAGGTTTTCGTTAAGCCAGATGAGCAGAGCTAAGTTTACTTAAGCTTTGCCATGGCGAGAAAATGTGTCGTTTAGCGAGAACCTTGAACACATTCGGATCCTTGTCGCTGACATTTGCGCCTGTAAGGACAAACGCTATTATCTCGCCTCTGTCATTGCACGCAAGGTGGAGCTTAAAGCCATGGCACCAACCCATTGTTCCTTTTCCGTCAGTAGCAATTCCCTTGAATACTTTATTGGCATATCTCCTGAGATTATGGCACACTGGAATCATCGTAGAATCAACGAATGTTATGCCGGTACATCTTCCGAAAGCTCCCAGATTAAGGAAGAACATGAGCTGAAAGAACACGCGACTTTCCAACTCCACAAAGCGGTTGTACGAAACGGCTTTCGGAAAAACAGCGACTTACGCTTCTGCGTAGGCCGCTGTTTTTTTTGATTTATGAGAAAACGATTGTTTTTACTGGATGTAAATCACAAGTTCTATCTATAGTGAAGTCTATAAGCATCTTTGCGAACACGCTTACAAAGAAACTTCCTATACTTTGCCGTTTTAACCTTCTTGTTAAAAATCATGGTCCCAATAAAGATGTCTGCGATGATGACGGGCGATAAAGTCTATATTACGTGTAAATATCAACTTACCCAATTCACTGGGATAGTTACCACTTAAATCGCCATCCTGCAACATATTGTTCTCAAGCAGATAATGGAGCAACTCAGGATGCATGGCCTCCGTGTTGATTAATGCATCCATCGATTCCTTTTGCAATGTACGTGCGTCACATTTTCTATAGTATGGGTTGTAGCTGCATTTTATCACATGAATAATGTTAGGTGCAAAGATAATTCCTGCCTTCTCTGAGATAAAGCCTACTTGTGGACCACTTGGCAATTGATGGCAAATCTCTGTCATATCCAATTCTGGTGAAATCTTCGTCAACCATTCTTTCAGTTCATTAGTGTCCTTAAAGAATGCAAGACGCTTCCCTTCTGTCCGTTTCATATATAAAGGATAGGCATGTTCATAAGAGTGTCTTAATTCAGCCTGACGCTCATGCATCTTGTCATACACCTCTTTCCTCGAGTTGAACAACACACCATTAATTTCCCAATCATTATCAGCATACTTTACAAGCGCTGTATAAATATATGAACCTTTAATGAAAACATCAGGATAAACATTCTTCAATTTGTACACTTCGTCCTTCGAGCTCTTCAGCACAGCGATGTCCGAATCCGCATCAGAAACCTCAAATATATCATACTGACAATACCTAAGGTTTCTTAGTTTTTCAGACTCCTCTTGCATGTTATTTTCTAAATACATATCTGCCAGCCACAGATGAGGCAGCTCTGCCATTGGTCCTATCTCGCAATTCATAGAGAAAGCCGTTTCAGCATAGTACATAGCTTCACCTTTACTAAACTGTCCTAAATATGAATCCAAATAATCCTCAAACCTATCGTCCGATAAAGGAGAGCAGAGCAGGTAGGAGCGACGAAGCCATATTAGCACGTGCTTCAACTTGAAATAGTCATTAGCCGTATCTGAGTTGTATATAAAATCATACAACGAATCGTTTACATCAACCTCATCCTCCTCGGTAAGTATCTCCATAATAGCAGTTGCCGCGTCCTCACCCATTGCTAAAGGATTAAGAAAACGGTCATCAAAATTTCTGGACAATACAAGCCATATCAACAGTTCTACTTCTTTGACATTCACATCATTCTTATCAAGAACATCGTAATCATCAAAGAAAGGCAAATAGTGTAAATATGTAAGTAAGTGCTTATATACAAAGGCATTCCACAACCCGATATCAGACATCTTATCCTCATAGTAGATTGCCACATTGATGGCAATCTCTTTCTTCAGTCTGTTTGCATTAGGCAAACTGATGTTTATGTTCTTTATTCTATCATAAATGCGATTTGCTACATCTACATACATAGAACATGGCTGAATTCCAACCGGATAATACGAAGAGAAATCGTACGGAAATATTGTTCGCTTCATTTTTATATTATTGTTATAGGTTATATTTACCCACTAAGCATAATGGAGTTACCCACTAACTTGATTTAAGTTGATTAGGGAAATAACAATCGTATCGTCACTTTTTTGTATAAAAGAAAGTATCAAACTATCATCTCCTTTAGAGAACAAGCGCCTCTGCCTTTCACAGGCAAAGTTACTTAATCTTAAACCTATCTCCAAATTTTATAGCAAGTTGTTGTGATATCAGTACCAATAAGACAGTGACATGGTAGGAAAGAAACGCACACGCTGCTCGAGATAAACAACCACTCACTGGCTCCCATCCGACACAAAACGGTGGCACGCCCCAACAACTTGGCCATACTGAAGTATGCCAAACAGTATGAGGTGCCCGTCATCTTGGGCAGCGACGCTCACTTCTCAACAATGATTGCCGACTACAGCCGCATCCTACCGCTACTAGCCGAGACCAGATTTCCTGAAGACCTCATCATCAACAACAATGTTGATAAGTTTTTGGGGTATCTGAAGAAGGCGTGAGGACACTTGATGCACTCCTTACACCCCAGCACGTTGTGTGCGTGAAAACAGTTTGTCTACCACAAGGGCGATGGCGCCATCGCCCGTTACGTTACAGGCGGTGCCGAAGCTATCCATCGCAATATACAGAGCTATCATGAGCGCTTGCATGTCGGCGTCAAAACCTAATATCGAGGCCAGCGGAGCCAAGGCTGCCATCACACAGCCACCAGGCACGCCTGGGGCCGCCACCATACAGATGGCCAACACAAAAATAAAATTGAGGAAGAGGGGCAAGCTGCACGGCATATCATTGATAAGACAAATGGTAAGGGCACAACAGGTTATCTTCATCATCGACCCCGTCATGTGAATGGTGGCGCAGAGCGGAACCGTGAAGCTGGCAATGCCCTCGTTCACATCATTTTTCAACGTCTGCCGCAGCGTTACCGGTATGGCTGCTGCCGACGACGAGGTGCCGAGAGCCGTGAAATAAGCTGGCAACATATTTATTAACAGGCGCAACGGGTTCTTGTGTGTCAAGCCTCCGGCAATAAGATATTCGTAAAGCAAAATAACCACATGCAGCACAAAGATAACAATGATGATTTGTGCAAAAACCAATAAGATGTGGTAAGCCTCGCCCGAATAGGTCATGCCCAAGAAGATGCCAAAGATATACAGGGGCAAGAGCGGAATAATGACCTTAGCAATGACGCCCGCCACAATATCTTTAAACTCTTGAAAAACCTTGTGCATGGTGTGGCTACGCATGTGAGCAATGCCCAAGCCCAGCATAAACGAGAACACAAGCGCACTCATCACATTGAGCATGGCGGGTATCTCTACCTCGAAAAACGGCTTTAGCTCCTCGGCCTTATCTACCACCACAGGGGCAGTATCGGCAATAAGACGTGGGAAGAGCGCCGACCCTGTGCCATAGGCAAGCAAACCCGCAAGGATGGTATCTCCAAAGGCAAAGGCTACGGTGGCAACAAGCAGCTTGCCTGCCCCATTACCAATATCGGCAATGGCTGGTGTAACCAGTCCTACAATAATAAGTGGTATCATAAAGCCCAAAAACTGGCTAAAGATGCCATTGAAGGTGAGAAACATTCTTACAGTGGTCTCATTAAAAACATTGCCGAAGAGCACGCCCAACACAATGGCCACAATAATCTTTGCCAATAACGGCAGTTTTATTCTTTTTAAGTTCATAACAAGAGCAGTTTTATTCTTTTTAGGTTCATAACATGCTTTTGCTGATAAAAGTACTATTTTTTCAACAACGCGCCAAGCTTTTCTCTGATTTTCTAAATAATGTAGTTTGTTCTAACAATGACAATAAAGACGGTGAGAAGCAACAGACCAACACAAATCTTTTAGGAACATGGATAAGATGGAATCGAGTAGGAGGTAAACACTAATCATAGGTGTTTATCTCCTATTTTCGTGTTT
>ENA-ORSO01000445-ORSO01000445.1-human-gut-metagenome-genome-assembly--contig:-NODE-445-length-35885-cov-32.676277_pt1 | contig 35885 bp, 29 predicted proteins | sample MGYA00241902_ERZ509168 | MGnify/ENA primary metagenome ERZ509168 (study PRJEB26280, sample SAMEA2338806) | human gut metagenome | biome: human gut; feature: human-associated habitat; material: faeces... | reverse complement strand
TCTAAATTTCAGATTGAATTATCTCGAGTGTCCTAGTTGGTATTGCAATTAACCAAGAACTTTCAAAAGAATCGGCTGTTGTCTCAGTCGGTATGGAAGGATTTTCCCTCACAACTTCTTAAGTATACTATGGTATACATAGGTTGTCAAGAAAGATTCCCTTATTTTGTATACTAATCGAAAAAACAGTCTATACCGTTTCATCTAAGGCATCGCAGCAGCACACCGTTATGGTGTTGACGATGGTTTCTACCGTCGAGGCCCGGGACAGATCCATGACCGGTTTGGCCAACCCTTGCAGAAGGGGTCCCAAAACGGTCACACCGGCAACGTGTTCCAACATCTTACAGCAAATATTCCCGGTGTTCAAATCAGGAAAGACGAGGACATCGGCCTTACCAGCTACGGGAGAGCGCGGAGCCCACTCCTTTGCATAGGATGGAATCAGTGCGATATCCACTTCCATTTCACCGTCAAAAAGGAAATCGACGTTGCGGTCACTTAAAATCTGAACGGCTTTGCGCACCGTGTCGGCACCGCTCCCTCGCTCACTTCCCATCGTCGAATACGATAAGAGGGCTACCTTCGGCGAATCAATCTTCAATGTCCGACGTGCCCGGTCAACACAGCTGCAGGCAATATCTGCCAATTGGTATTCATCAGGCGTCGGAATGACGTCACCATCTCCGGCGACCAAAACACCATCATGGCCGAACTGCAGCATGTCCGTCAGAAGAATAAAAGAACTGCTGACCGTGTCGATTCCTTTACGGGGACCGATAATTTGCAGAGCCGCATGAAGAACATCCGGCGCCGGCGTTTCCAATCCGGCAACCATGCCGGCCGCCTCGCCGGAAGCAACCATAAAGGCACCAAAATAGAGGGGCGTCCGTAAAAAGCGGCGGCTTTCTTCAATAGTCATTCCCGAGGCTCGCCGCATTCGGGCATATTCTTTAGCAAAGCCTTCAAAATCCTTATGATATTTCGGGTATATCAATTCAGCTCCCTCTAAGTCCAATTGATATCGAAAGGCCAATTCCTGAATATCCTGTCGCTTCCCAATCAATACCGGAATGGCCAAGCCGTCTGCCAAAATCCGATCGGCAGCCTGCAGCATACGAAGATCGTCACTTTCAGGCAGAACGATTTTTTGTGGTTTTGAAGCTGCCCGCCGCTTCAAAGACGTCATATACCGATTCATAACTATCCCTTCCGCATCAAGTGTATTGATTTAATTATAAGAAGAGATGCCAAAGAAAGCAAGGACGAAAGCGCATACAGCCCTTCCCGATAGCGGCGAGGGCTGTATACGCTTCACGATATAGCCTTAGAAGACGTTTATTTGAGAACGGGATGAACCTTATCTTCCTTTCCCAGGAGGTAATGTTTATTGATGTACTGCGTGTGAAGCAGCGATTCGGACAGATCGCTGCCGGGCTCTCCCAGGAATTTTGCATATAACGTCTGCAGTTCCTTATTTTCCCAGCTGGCCCGAATCGGCTTTTGGGCATCCAGCTGATAGAGGGCTTCAATGCGGGCACGCTTCGCCGGAATCTCGAGGGGCAACGAAGTCCGCGGCTGACCGCCACCGCCAATACAACCACCGGGACAGGCCATGACTTCAATTAAGGCATATTTTTTCCACGAATGTTTTTCTTCCATCAAATTGATGAACCGACGGGCGTTGGCCAGTCCACTGACGGCGACGACACGGATAATATCGTTGTCCAGCGTGACAGCCGCTTCCTTGACACCTTCCAGTCCGCGCACGGCTTCAAAATGGAGAAAATCATCCTCTGCCGGTTTATTCGTCTTCAAGTAAACGAGGGTACGAAGGACCGCTTCCATCAATCCGCCGCTGTTGCCAAAGAGTTCCCCACCGCCGGACGATTCGCCAAAGACCGTATCGCAGGCAGCATTTTCAAGATTGTCAAAATCGATTTTCTTTTCTTTAATCCACCCGGCCAACTCCCGCGTCGTAATACAGTAATCCGTGTCGCGCATATCCGCCTGCTGCCAATAACGGCCGGCAGCATTTTGTTCCGGTCTGGATATTTCTGCCTTCTTTGCCGTACATGGCGTCACCGAGACAATGACCAGTTTTGAGGGATCAATATGCATCCGCTTAGCAAAATACGTTTTAATCATCGGGCTGAGCATACTGCTCGGACTCCGTCCCGTCGACAAGTGTGGAATCAGCTCGGGGAAAAAGATTTCTGTAAATTCGACCCATGACGGACACGCACTGGTGAACTGCGGTAACAGTTCTTTCTTATGATCCATACGATGCAGAAGTTCCGATGCTTCTTCCATAATAGCCAAATCGGCCCCAAAGTTAGTGTCAAAAATGTAATCTCCGCCGAGCCGGCGCAGGGCCGTTATTATTTTCCCTTCCACATTGTCGCCAAAGGCTTTCCCGAAGGCATCGCCAAGGGCCACGCCGACGGCCGACGACGTTTGAAATACGACGACCTTGTCCGGATCATCGATAGCTTTTTGAATCTCAGCCCGCTGAGAAACGGTCGTCGTCGCTCCGAACATGCAGGTCAGCGAGCACTGGCCGCAGTGGACACAGATAGGGATATCCCCTGTACTTTCTAACGAGTAGTACCCTGTCATAGACATGACTTCGGCGCAGCGGCGGCGACAAAGGGTACAGTTTCGGCATTTTTCAGGATTAAACTGAATCGAAATATTGCGATTTTCAACGGCGACTCGGCTGTCGAGTTGTTCAAATCGGCTGGTAAAGGCCATGTCCCGTTTCTTTTCGGCCTGCATATAAATGGCATCGCTGCAGCAGATGGCAATGACGTCCGTAATGCCTTCAGCCGTACAGCCGCGGGAAAGATCCATGACCGGCTTGGCAAGACCTTGGAGGAGCGGACCCAACGCCGTGGCACCGGACAGATGTTCCAAAACTTTATAGCAAATATTTCCCGAAACGAGATTGGGAAATACAAGAACATTGGCTTGACCGGCAACGGGAGAACCGGGCGCCTTCTGACGGGCAATCCGCGGTACGAGAGCCGCATCAGCCTGCATCTCGCCGTCGAACTCAAAGTCAACGTTGCGGTCCCGCAAGAGACGGACGGCTTCGCGGACGCGTTCCACTTCTTCGCCGGCACCACTGCCCATGGTCGAATAGGACAGAAAAGCCACTTTCGGGTCAAGGGTTTGCGCCGTCCGGCGTGCCCGTTCTACACAACTGACGGCAATATCAGCCAATTGTTGAGGCGTCGGTTCGATGACGACACTGCAGTCGCCGATGACAAAGATGCCGTCATCGCCAAACTGCGGTTTATCAGTAATCATGATGAAGGAACTGCTGACCGTCGACAGCCCCGGATGCGGTCCGATGACCTGCAAGGCTGCGCGAATGACTTCTGATGACGTGGCGACGGCACCGGCAACCATGCCGTCGGCGATATCAAAGGCGACGAGACAGGCCGCAAAGAAAATATAATCCTTCAAAAGGATATCCCTGGCTTCGGAGACGGTCATCCCCTTTTTAGCTCGCCGCTTTGCATAATATCGGCAAAAGGTATCCAACATGGGATACGTTTCAGGATCGATGATTTCGATGCCGTCCATGTCGATCTGATACTCTGACGCGACTTCAACGATGCTCTGCGGTCGTCCGATCAGAATCGGACGGGCAAAGCCTTCAGCCTGGACCCGTTCCGCCGCCTGCAGGATTCGGCGGCTGTCTGATTCCGGCAAGACGATTTTCTTTTGTTCTTTGGCAACGCGGCGTTTCAAATTATTAATAAAGCGCGACATAGGACAACACCTCACATCTATCAATACACAGTCCATTGGTTAAGTATAGTATAGAACAAAAAGAAGCCTCTTGCCTGCCTTAAGACACGAAGCGTCGTATTTGGCCGCCAAAGAGCTGTCAGAAACGACAAAAAGGAGCCGCCCCGAAGGACAGCTCCTCTATATAAACTGAGTTATACAGTTATTCTACGGTAACACTCTTAGCCAGGTTACGCGGTTTGTCGACGTCGTTGCCGCGGCTGACAGCGATATAATAAGCAAGCAGCTGCAAGGGAACGATAGCCAGGATAGAAACGACGAAGTCATCCGAAGCAGGGACCTTGATCAAGGTGTCGACGGTATGGACGACTTCCGTATCGTCGTCCTGAGCAATGCCGACAACAAAGGCATCGCGGGCTTTGACTTCTTTAATATTGCTGATCATCTTGCCTTTGACTTCGACCTGTGTTGCCAAGGCAATGACGGGAACACCGGCTTCGATGAGAGACAGCGTACCGTGTTTCAATTCACCGCCGGCATAGGATTCAGCATGGATATAAGAAATTTCTTTTAATTTCAAAGCACCTTCCATGGCCAGACCGTAGTCCATGGAACGGCCGATGAAGAAGACGTCTTCCTTATCTTTGAAGGCACTGCACAAACCTTTGATCGTGTCGACCTGATCAAAAATCTGCTGGCACTGATCCGGGAGTTTTTCCAGGTGAGCCAAGATTTTTGCTTCGCGGTCAGCCGGCAAATTGCCGTTCAAGCGACCCATGTAAAGGGCCAAAAGGAGCAAGGTTACCAGCTGTGTCGTGTAAGCTTTCGTCGAAGCGACCGCGATTTCAGGGCCTGCCAGCGTGTAGGCAACCTGGTCGGCTTCACGAGAAATGGACGAGCCGACGACGTTGGTAATCGCCAGCGAACGGGCACCGCGGCGTTTCGCTTCTTTAAGAGCTGCCATGGTGTCGATGGTTTCACCGGACTGACTGACGACGATGCACAGCGTCTTGCTGTCGGTCAAAGGATCGCGATAGCGATATTCCGATGCGATATCGACTTCAACGGGAATGCGGGCCAGTTTTTCAATGAAATACTTGGCCAAAAGACCTGCGTGATAGGCCGTACCACAAGCCGTAATCAAAATCTTGTCGATAGATTTTACATCTTCCGGCGTCCAGTTCAATTCGTCAAAGGAAACATGCTTTCCGCCATCTACAATGCGGCGGCCCATCGTATCCTTGATAGCCTTCGGCTGTTCATAGATTTCTTTGAGCATGAAATGTTCAAAGCCGCCTTTTTCAGCCGCTTCCGCATCCCAGTTTACTTCAAAGACTTTCTTTGAAATCGGATTGCCTTCAAGATCGGTCACCCAAACCTTGTCCTTCATGACGATGGCAATTTCGCCGTCATTCATGATGTAGGTCTTACGAGTGTAACTGAGGATGGCCGGAATATCCGAGGCAATATAGTTTTCCCCGTCTCCCAGGCCGACGATCAACGGATTGTCTTTTTTGGTGCAAATGATTTTATCCGGTTCAAATTTGCACATGAAAACCAAGGAATAGGAGCCGCGCAGGAGGGTCAGAACCTTACGGACCGTACGGGTGAAATCACCGTCGTAAAGGTCTTTGCAAAGGTGAGCAATGACTTCCGTATCCGTTTCCGAACGGAAGTGGTACCCTTTTTTAAGCAGGCCTTCCTTCAATTCCATGTAGTTTTCAATGATCCCGTTGTGAACGATGACGAAATCACCATTTTCATCCGAATGGGGATGGGCATTGATGTCCGACGGACCGCCGTGCGTTGCCCAGCGGGTGTGACCGATGCCGGACGTGCCGACGACGGGATGTTTCTTGACTTCTTCCGCCAAGTTGGCCAGCCGACCCGCTTTTTTGCGAATCGCAATAGCGCCGTCATGATAGACGGCAATGCCTGCCGAGTCATAACCGCGGTACTCCAGCTTGCCCAGACCATCCATTAAAAAGTCTGCCGCTTCTCTGTCTCCGATGTAACCTACAATACCACACATAGTTATATCCTCCTGATATAAAGTTATTTCCTTCTTATGATGAAGTTGTCGACAATGTTACCACTGTAATTTTCCATCATATGACGACTGAAGGTGCCGAGAGACATCCGCTGACAATTCGATACTTCTCTACCTCGTCTACCTGAATCGTTCAGGTACTAGCGCTATCCATTATTACGTTAAGGATTTCCAAACGCCTGTATATAAAAACAGGAATGGAGCTCAATGAACTCCATTCCCACACTTTAATATATTTGCAAGATTTTGTCAATACCTACTTAGACGGCCCCATTTCATGTTCGACGACAACAGCAATGTCATCGACGATTCGTTCCAATTGTACCAGGTCCGGTCCTTCTGCCATGACACGAATCAAGGGTTCTGTCCCTGATGGGCGGACAAGAATGCGGCCTTCATCACCGAGTTCTTCTTCGCCCGAAGAAATGGCGGCCATGATGAGGTTATTGTCTTCCCAGCCCGACTTGGTCTGAACGCGAACGTTTTTCAAAATCTGAGGATAGCGAGTCATGAGTGCTGCCAATTCAGATAAGGGTTTATTCTGCTGTTTCATGATGCTCAGAAGCTGCACGGCCGTAAGCAGGCCGTCACCGGTCGTGTTGTAATCGAGGAAAATGATATGGCCCGACTGTTCCCCACCGAGAGAATATCCGTCTTTTCTCATTTTTTCCAGGACATAGCGGTCACCGACAGCCGTGATTTCCGTCTTGCAGCCCATTTCCTTCAGGGCTTTATGGAAACCGATATTACTCATGACCGTACCGACGACGGTATCCTGTTTGAGTCGGCCTTCGGCCTTCAATTTCATGGCACAGAGGAGCATGATCTGATCGCCGTCCATATCCTGGCCTTTTTCGTCGACAGCCAGGCAGCGGTCGGCGTCACCGTCGTTGGCAATGCCGATATCGGCACCGTATTTAAGGACCGTTTCTTTCAGACTGTCAAGGTTAGTGGAACCACAGTTTTCATTGATATTGATGCCGTTCGGTTTATTATGGATGGCAATGACTTCGGCCCCCAGCCGTTCGAGGATTTCCGGCCCTAAGAGGGACGCTGAACCGTTGGCCCCGTCATGAACGACTTTAAGACCGGAAAGGTCGATATCCGTCGACTTACAAATAAAATCCGCATATTCCTGCTGCAGGTCGGTCCAACCCGAAATCGTACCGATGGCAGCCCCGGTCGGACGGCTCTGGAGACCGGCCCGTTCATCCTTCAACATATACTCTTCGATCTTATCTTCCATTTCATCGGGCAATTTATAGCCGAATCCGTCGAAAAATTTTATCCCGTTGTATTCAAACGGGTTGTGAGACGCCGAAATCATAACGCCGGCATCCATATGATGCGTTCTGGTCAGGTAGGCAATGGCCGGAGTCGGAATAACGCCTGCCATATAGCAGTCACCACCGGCCGATGCTATGCCGGCTGCCAAGATATCGGCCAGCATGGTGCCGGAACGGCGGGTATCCCTTCCGATGAGGAAGGTCGGGTGTTCTTTATTCTGCCCAAAGATATAGGCAGCGGCTCTGCCCAAATGATATGCCAATTCCGGGGTCAACGTGTCGTTAGCAACGCCTCGCACTCCATCTGTTCCAAACAATCTAGCCATTTACTTTACCTCCAAAGGTTGATATTTACGAATGATTTCGACAGCTGTTTCCAAACCGTCCAAAAAGGCGCTCATAATGCCGCCTGCATAGCCGGCTCCTTCACCGACCGGATAGAGTCCGGCTGTATCGAGAGCCATACGGTCGTCCCCGCGGACGATGCGAACGGGGGCACTGGTCCTCGTTTCGACTCCGGTCATGACGACGTCGTCATCGTCAAAACCGTGAAGACGTCGGCCAAAATACGGCAGGGCCTCGGCCAGTGTCGTCGTAACAAAGTCGGGAAGGACATCGTGCAAATCGGCCCAGGTCACGCCGGGACGATAGGTATGGATGGCGCCCTCAGCCGCCGCACCGGGCCGCTTCAAGAAAGAACCGACGGTCTGAGCCGGTGCATGGTAGTTGCTCCCGCCGGCTCGGTAAGCCAATTCTTCATAACGGCGCTGAAACTCGATGCCAGCCAAAGGTCCGTCACCCCCCATATCTTCAGGCGTAACGTTGACCACGACGGCACTGTTGGCAATGCCACTGTCCCGCTTGTAAAGACTCATGCCGTTAGTGACGACCCGCCCTTCTTCTGACGCCGCTCCGACGACGACGCCGCCGGGACACATGCAGAAGGAGTAGCACGACCGACCGTCGGGACTGTGGTAGACCAAGGCGTAATCGGCCGGTTCCAGGCCAAGTTCCTCAGCCGGGCAGCCGTATTGATCTCGGTCGATGACCTCCTGCGAGTGTTCAATGCGCACACCGACGGCAAAGGGTTTCTTTTCCAGGACGACGCCTCGGTCATGGAGCATGTAATACGTATCGCGGGCACTATGGCCTACGCCCATGACAACGACGCTGGCCGGATAGGTGTCTTTCCCATTGATGGTCACCGACTTGACCCGTTTCGCTTCATCGCGGTCAATCGCCGTGACACAGCTCGAAAAGTGGACTTCTCCTCCTTTGGCCTCGATCATATGGCGCAGGTTTTTGACGACTCGCCGTAAGACGTCCGTTCCCACATGGGGATTATAGGCATACAGAATTTCTTCCGGCGCGCCGGCATCGACGAAGGTCTGTAAAATCTGGCGCAGCATGGGATGATTGATGCGCGTCGTCAGTTTGCCGTCAGAAAATGTTCCGGCACCGCCTTCGCCAAACTGGACATTCGATTCGGGTTTAAACGGGCCGCCGCGCCAAAAGGTTTCCACATCTTTAGCCCGGGTATCCACGTCGCAGCCCCGTTCAAAGACCAGTGGCGCATAACCGTGTTCAGCCAGTGCCAAGGCAGCTGCCAGTCCCGACGGACCCGTGCCGATGACGATAGGCCGGCTGGCCAACGTTTCGCTGCCGGGGATGATTTCCGGTGCCGTCGTTTCTGCGATTTGGCGAACATCTTTATGATCGCGGCATCGTTTCCACACTTTCTTTTCATCGACAAACGATACGTCGACGGTAAATACAAAATAGATTCGCGGTTTTCGGCGGGCATCGATGGCCCGACGGACAATACAGATACCTGAAATGTCGCTGCGGCTGCACCGAAGTTTCTTGGCAATGAGCGCTTCCAATGGCTTTTGCATGGGCACAGCCGTGCGAATATTCAATACTCTAAGCACAAAGTTTCTCCTTTTCTACTCACCATTTCGGATATGGAGGACGGCTTCGATCTCATCAGGATACATATTGATGCCGTCTACCGGCGGGATGATGACCTTCCAAGACTTTTCTTCCTTCATATTTTCAACATTAATATCCGGCAAATCGATGGAACTGATACTGCGCAGGGTATCGGCAGAGCCCCTGATTTGAATGCTCGTCGGCTGAATCGTCACCGTCTTATTCTCCGTCTGACCGGTTATATTGACGTTTAAGGGGACGCTTTTAGACATGGCATCATGGCCAATGGTCACTTTGACATTGCTCTGCCACGGCGTCATTTCAAGACCCTCAACGGGCGAGCCCTCCGAATCGTATAAGCGGATGGGTGCCATCAAGGCAAAATCGCTGTTGCGCTGGTTGACCGGCACTTCGATAACGGCCTGGCTGACCTCTTGGATCAGGCGGCGGGCACCACTGACGACGACCTTTTCCGGAACGATTTTCAGTTCACTGATAAAGTCTTTTTCATCTAAGTTGCCGACGATATGCGGCGTCAGTTTAAATTCTTTGACCGTATAGACATCGACGGTTATCTTCGTCGACGTCATGCTTTGTTTTTTCAGCTCCGTCCCGCTCGGTATTTCGACGTGGATCGGCACGTCGACCGTCCCTTCCTGGACGTCGGACAAATCGATATAGGCCTTGATATCCGAAGGACCTACGTTGATAATCGTATTGCGCGGCCCCGAAAGGCGGACATAAACCGTCTTGGGTACATTCGATGTAATATATTGAGAATTGAGGTTTTCAACAGTAATGGGAACGGTATAGCTCCCTTCACTGAGCGGATTTTGTTCGCTGATGATGACGAACCACAAGACGATAGCCAGGAGAAAGCAGATGATTTTAAGCTGCCAATTTTTATCAATCTTGTTCATGCTAGGGCCTCCATTTAAAGATATTCGCCAGGCCCTGAGGTGTCCGGGTCAAAAATGTCTTGAGGACATTGCGCAGGGCGGTGCCGTCAAGATGGCGATAAATATGGCCGCCGTAAGTATAAGAAATGGATCCCGTTTCTTCACTGACGACGATGATGACGGCATCGGTCAGTTCACTGATGCCGATAGCCGCCCGGTGGCGAGTTCCCAGTTCCGTCGACAAGGACCGATCGGCGGTCAGCGGAAGGAGGCAGCCGGCTGCCATAATGCGGTTTTCCCGAATGATGACAGCTCCGTCGTGAAGAGGCGTATTCGGAATAAAAATATTGCCCAAGAGCTCTTGTGAAACGAGCCCTTCAATGGCAACCCCGGTGTCAATATAGTCGTTAAGGCCGACTTCGCGTTCAAATACGATAAGCGCCCCGGTGTGCGTCTTTGATAAGGACTCGCTGATAGCTACGATTTCGTCGATGAGCCGTTCCAGTTCTTCCATACTGATGACCTGGCCGGACCGGAATAAACGGCCCCGCCCGATCTGTTCCAAAGCCCGGCGCAATTCGGGCTGGAATACGACGGGAAGGGCAACGAGAATGACCGTCATCCCCTGCTGCAGCATCCAGTTTATGACGTGCAGGTCGAGGACTCTACTGACTAAGGTAACGACGCCCAGGACCAAGAGCCCTTTAATAAGCGCAACGGCCCGCGTATTGCGGATCAGAATGAATAACTTATAGAGCACAAAGGCGACGAGTAAAATATCCAATATGTCCAGCAATCGAAAACTGCTGATGAAACCTTGAAAAGGTAAGTACATAGGGCTTCACTCCAGGCTGTATATAAGACAATAAAAATAAAATAGGTACTTTTATTTTACAATATTTTAGGCATAAAAAAAAGGGCTGTCCGTAAACGCCCTCTTGACAGCCAAATCTGAGCCGTCCTTATCGGGGACGGCCCTTCATGAGCTGAATCTTATACTCTTTCTTCACCGGGAACAGCAACGGCCTGTTCTTTTGTCTGGCCTTGGTGTACCAGGCGAAATTCTTCTTCCTGCTTGGCCAGCATTTCAAAGTCAATGGACTTCAGTCTGGCCGCCAAATCACGTTGAATATCGGCAAAGGCAGCATAAATGGAACACATATTGCTGCAGCCGCGGCTGCACGAGTCCATGTCATTGAGGCAGCGCTGCAATTCTGTCTGCCCTTCAACGGCTTCGATGACATCAAATAAAGTGATTTCCTTGGGAGCTCGCTGCAAGGCAAATCCGCCTTCTACACCGCGATAGGATTTCATGATGCCGGCCTTGGTAAGGCTGCGCATGATTTTCAACAAAAAACGTTCTGGTATATTCTGTTTTTCAGCCAGCGCTGCGCCGGTAATTTTCGTGCCTTCCGGGAGCCCTGCCAGATAAAGGACCATACGAAATGCATAGTCCGTAGCTTGATTCAATCTCATAATGCTACCCCCTTACATCTTTCACCCTTATTATACAATAAAAGACAAAAAAAGTATAGTTTTGGTTTTCATATTCATCATTTCCGCAGCATATTTTGCAACTCAATATACCGGCACCCACTTCACGCCTCACCTTAGAGAAGGAAAAAAACTCTCTCTGAGACAGGACAAGATTTTATAATGTCCCGTGCCTGCCGAAGAGAGAGTTTTCCATATACTATCGCATCCTTTCGGCCAGCCTTCGCCGGTCTCTCAAAGGAGCTGAATGATTTTAAAGATAATTGCTGACATGGCCGCGCTGATAGGAATGGTGACGACCCAGGCGATGAGCATACTGCGTGCTACGCCCCAGTGAACGGCACGAACTCGTTCGGCCGAGCCGATCCCCATGATGGAACCGGAGACGACATGAGTCGTACTGACCGGAAGATGGAGAAAGGTTGCCGTAAAGATGACAATCGACGAATTAAGGTCGGCGGCAAAGCCGTTGATCGATTCCATTTTAAAAATTTTGGTCCCCATCGTCGAGATGATGCGCCAGCCGCCGGCTGACGTACCGAGAGCCATGGACGTCGCACAGGCAATCTTGACCCATACCGGAATTTCCATCGTATCGATATAACCGCCGGACAAAAGGGCCAAGGCGATGATCCCCATGGCTTTCTGCGCATCGTTCGAACCATGAGAAAAAGCCATTAAACTGGCCGACAAAAGCTGCATCTTGCGGAATTGACGATTCAAGGCCAAGGGCGAATAGCGGCGAACGACCCACAACAGGCCGATCATGACGAAATACCCCGTAGCCAAGGCCACGACAGGCGATAAAATCAAGGATAAAATAATTTTTCCAATGCCGCCCGTATCGAGGGCTGCCGGGCCGACACTGATACAGACAGCGCCGATGACGCCGCCGATCAGAGAATGGGACGAACTGCTCGGTATGCGGTAATACCAAGTAAGGACATTCCAAATAATCGAACCGATAAGGGCAGCTACAATGACGTCCAAACTGATTTCAGACGGACTCAAAACCAGATCGCCGCCAATCGTCTTGGCGACGCCGGTACTGATCATAGCACCGGCAAAATTGAGGCAGGCAGCCATCATGATGGCATGGCGCGGGGAAATAGCCCGCGTCGACACGCTGGTAGCGATGGCGTTTGCTGTATCGTGAAACCCATTAATATAATCAAATAAAACGGCCAATAGTACGATGGCCCAAATTAACCAATGCTCAGGCATATTTCAATACGACCCTTCTGAAGGTAACGACAAGATCTTCGCACTCATCGGTTACGTCTTCAACAGATTGAAGAATTTCTTTCCACTTGATAATTTCGACAGGATCCTTGCAGTTTTTAAACAGGCTGGCCATTTCTGCATGATAGAGATCATCGCATTCTTGTTCCAGTTTCAAGACCTTCTTGCTCCTGGCTTCGACCTTCAAATAATTTTTCTTGAGGTCCTTCATATACCCGATAGATTTGCGAATTTCCTTCATAGCCTTGGCCGCAATCGTCGCCATTTCCTTGGCGCCGTCCGTCGCTTCTCCGACCTGGTACATGCACATCTTATCCATAATTTCACTGATGTTATCGACCGTCGCATCGAGCTGGTCGATCATCTGCTGGATATCCTCCCGATCCATGGGGGTAATGAAGGTCTTTTGCAGCCGCTTCATCGTCTCCATAACCAACGCATCAGCCTGATCAGCCAAGGCGTCAATTTTTTCCAATGCCGTTTCTTTCGATACCTCACCATTAATGGCCTGGCTCAAAATTTCAGCCGCCTCATGGCCGAGTGCCGCATGTTGGTCCAACAGCGAAAAAAACTTTTCTTCCTTGGGCTTTAAGTGGAATGCCATAATCATCGATCTCCTTATCGAATAGATAAAAACAAGCCTTCTCAAAATTAACGAGATTTTTTCATGACCTTTACAAGGCTTTACAATAAATTATATCATATGGCCTGCCTTTATTCTACAAAAGGAGTCCTTTTTCTGACTGAGGCAAGTGCAATCTATGCATTATAAAGATGCTGTCACGATGCAAAAGGACAAAGTTAAATTACTTTAAATTGCCCCTACAATGGCTGTGAGCTATACTATAATAAAGTATATTGAGAAACCACGAACCCATAGGAGGTGAGCACATGGATTTTACACCTCGCATGCAAGAGATTCTGCGACGCTTATTAAAAGAGGACGGCTATCTCTCCGAACAGGCCTTGGCCGATGATCTCGGCATCAGCAAACGAACGGTCCAGCGCGAACTGGAAGGAACCGAAAGAGCGCTGTCATCATATAACCTGAAACTGGTCCGCCAAAAGCGGGCCGGCATTCGTTTAGACGGATCAGACCTCGATAAGAAAAATCTGTCTGATGCCCTGGCCGATACGGCCGCCATGGACTTCAGCGATAAAGATACGCGGCGCCAGCATCTGCTCTTTGAGCTTTTGCGCGACCGAACGCCGAAAAAACTGCTCTATTACAGCACCTTACTCGGTGTCAGTGAAGCGACGGCGGCTTCCGATTTAGAGTCCTTATCCCCTTGGCTTGAGAAAAATAATTTAAAGGTCCTGAAAAAACAGGGCTACGGCGTCTTACTGACCGGTACGGAGAAAGATTACCGCGAAGCCATGCATCGATTCATCAGTGAAACGACGAGTGCCGACGCCTTTAAGGACCTGCAGCACGCAGACGAAGCGCTGTCCAGGGCTTTGGCCAATATCACCGACAAGGGCGTTTACCAGCTGCTCAATACCCATACGATTCAGCGCGTCTATGACGTACTCAAAAAGCTGGATGAAAAAAAGATCAGCCAGTTTACGGACACGGCTAAAATCGGACTGATCATTCACATCGCAATCGCCGTCGAACGCATTGCCAAGGGCCAGCCTGACGAAACGGACGAAGAGGTTGTCCCCATTCTTGAGGACAGCGAAGACGCCGCCCTGGCACGACGGATTGTCGCCGCCATGGAAGCGGAATTTCAGATTACGATGCCGCCCATTGAAGCCTCGTATCTCCTGCTTCACATCAAGGGCGCGAAAATCCGGTATCAAGACAGCGATTTTTGGGATCTTCCCAGCACCGTCGATGAATCAGAACTCTTCCGCGTCATCGACGACATGATTGAAGCCTTCGATGCCCGTTTAGCTTATGACCTTCGCTGTGACGACGAGTTTCTTCAAGGCCTCTTCGTCCACTTACAGCCTACCATCATCCGACTTCAGCACCATTTAAATATCATCAATCCCCTCCTCGACGACATCAAGGAGGAATATGCCGACGTCTTTCGAAAAGCAAAGCGGGCAGCGAATGTCTTGTCCCTGGCCCTCGATACACCCGTATCGGACGACGAAGTCGGCTATCTGACGATTCACTTCGGCGCTGCCTTAGAACGAATCAAGGGAAATAAAGCCTTTACACGCAGCGTTTCCATCGGGATCGTCTGCGCCAGCGGCTTCGGCATTGCCCGACTGATGATGACCCGCCTTCAAAACAAGCTGCCTAAAAACGTACAGCTTCAGACTTACGGCAGTGATTCCGTAACCGAAGAAGTCCTGAAAGAGACGGATTTCTTCGTTTCCAGCCTGCCCTTATCCCTTCCCGGTGCCGACGTTCTCTTCGTCTCCCCCCTCATTTCGCCGGCCGAACTTCATCGTATTACCGGCAAAATCGAAGAGTACGCTCATGTTCCCAAGAAACGACATTTCGTCGATAAATCAGAAGAAGATGATTTCGTAACGGTCTTGGACAGAACACAGATCCTGTCGAAAGAAATCGCCGATATCCTTCGGGCCTATCGCCAATATACACTGCCGGCAGCCGTTACCTTCGCCGAAGCCGTCCACACCTTGTCAACGAAGGCCGTAGAAACGGAAGAACAGTCGGCCCAACTGTTCGATGCCATCATCAACCGGGAACGACTGAACAGCCAGATTTTCCCGGAACAGGACTTCGCCCTGCTCCACTGCCGAACGACGGCGGTAAAACAAGCTCTATTCTATACGGCCGTTCCCGATCAAACCACTTTTACGGACCCTTACTTCCACGGTATCTCGACGATTCTGCTTTCAATCATGCCGCAGGACAAACAGAGCCGCATTCACACCGACGTCCTCGGCTCTATCAGCAGCGCTCTGGTCAGTGACTCTGCCTTTTCCCAGGCCATTTACGGCCATGACGAAGAAAAAATCCGCCACCATCTGCAGCGGATTTTAAAAGCCTATTTTGCCCAGGCCCTGGGATTATAAATAAATATATTGCCTCAGTTTTTTTATATAAGAGCGGCCCACCGGAATCGGTTCCCGTTCCTGCCCGTTTAGGATCAAGACGTATTGATGATTGAACCAAGGCTCGATTTGCCGAACCTCATCGATATTGACGATGTAATTGCGGTGACAGCGAAAAAACACCGCTGCCGGCAGGCGCTGCTCAAACTGAATCAGACTGAAATGAGTAGGATACGTTTTCCCTTCCAGAGTCACTAAAAAAGTCCTGCGCTTTTCGGCATAAATCAAGCGAATATCGTCACAGGCAATGAGCTTAATCTTCTCGCCCTCATCGACGGAAAACCGCCGAGTCGGCAGAGAAATCGACCCGTCCTCAACAGACGTATCCGCCAAAGAATCTTCTCTCGGAGAAGGTTCTTTTTTTATGTGCAGAGCTTTGAATTTTCGGACGGCCTGGGCCACTTCCCCTTCAGTTACAGGCTTTACTAAATAGTCCAGGGCCGTCAGCCGTAGCGTATGGGACACGAAATCGCGCTCACCGGTGACGAAGACGATATCCGGGTTGATCCCTTCTTTTTTCTGAATTCCCTCGGCAATGGCAAGGCCGTTCATGCGCGGCATTTCAATCGTCAGAAAGACGAGATCCGGTTTGTATTGTGCAAGACAGGCTTCAGCCTGTTCCCCTTCATAGCAAATAGCGGCGACGGTCATGTCCGGATCCACTGCCAGCAGGCATTTTTTTAATTGCGCCGCCATGAGCGGCTCGTGATCAATGATTACGACGGAAAAAGCCATTGTCTCATCTCCTCCCCTTCATTTTTTCTTATTATACCACCAATCGAATAGGGCGGCAGCTGCGGCTTACGCCAGGCCGGCACTGATTCCTTCATAGTTGTCGCGTTAAATGTGGACAAAGTTAAATTACTTTTAATTGATTTCAGTATGTACGGAAGGTATACTGTAACCATCAAGAGAGCAGCACAGTGCAGTCCGGAGTGCCGAGTACTGCTCCGTCAATGGAATTTATCGTTACAAAATTGGAGGCTTACTATGAAAGCAAAAATACAATCCTTCGGCCGCTTCCTCAGCAGTATGGTCATGCCGAACATCGGCGCCTTCATCGCCTGGGGTCTCATAACGGCACTCTTCATTCCCAGCGGCTGGCTGCCAAATGAACAGTTAGCCAAAATGGTCGGACCGTTCCTGACCTACGCACTGCCCTTACTCATCGCCTTCCAAGGCGGCAAGATCGTCGGTGGCCTTCGCGGTGCCGTCATGGGCGCCATCGCAACGGTCGGCGTCATCACCGGTACGACCTACACCATGTTCTTAGGAGCGATGGTTATGGGCCCCTTAGCCGGCTTGGTCATTAAAAAGTTTGATGCCGCTGTCGACGGCCACATCAAACCGGGTTTTGAAATGCTCGTTAATAACTTCTCCGTCGGTATCTTAGGCATGATCATGGCCATCATCGGCTTCGAACTCATCGGGCCGGTCATGGGCGTCATCCTCTCCTTCTTAACGGCCGGCGTCCAGTTCCTCTTACAAGCCGGCATCTTCCCCCTCATCGGCCTCTTCGTTGAACCGGCCAAGGTATTATTCCTCAACAACGCCATCAACCACGGCATCTTCACTCCCCTCGGAGCTGAACAAGTCGCCGAATCGGGTAAATCCATCTTCTACATGATTGAAACCAACCCCGGCCCCGGCGCAGGCGTCCTCTTAGCCTACTGGTTATTCGCCAAAGACAAGATGACCCGCCAATCGGCTCCCGGTGCCTTGATTATCCACGTATTCGGCGGCATCCACGAAATCTATTTCCCGTACATCCTCATGAACCCGGCCCTTCTCTTAGCCACCATCGGCGGCAGCGTCGCAGCCCTGTTCTACAACATGATTTTTGACCTCGGCCTTTCCGGTCCGCCGGCTCCCGGCAGCCTCATTTCTTACCTGGCTATGGCTCCCAAAGGCTCGACCCTGGCCGTCATCTTAAGCATCGTCATCGCAACGGTTGTTTCCTTCCTCATCGCATCGCCCATCATCAAATTGTCCAATGCCAAATCGGGTGAATCCCTCGAAGAAGCACAGCAGAAGATGCAGGACATGAAAGCTGCATCGAAGAACGAAGCCCCGACAACGACTGCACAGGTCGACTTAAAGCATATCACCAACGTCGTCTTTGCCTGCGATGCCGGCATGGGCTCCAGCGCCATGGGTGCCGCCGTCCTACAGAAAAAATTCAAAAAGGCAGGCCTTACGGACATTACCGTCAGCCACGCCTCCGTTTCTGAAGTCCCGGCCGATGCACAACTCGTCGTTTGCCACAAAGACCTGGCCGACCGAGCCAAAGCCAGTGCCCCTAACGCCCGTCTGATTACGATAACCAATTTTATGGCAGCTCCCGAATACAGCATGCTCGTCGACGAATTAGCCGCTGCCCGCAATGAAAAATAAAAGGAGAGGTTCTCTATGAACACGATTTTACAGAAGAAAAACATCATCCTGAACTGCCCGCCTCAGCCAAAAGAAGATATCATCAAGAAAATCGGAAAGATTTTCTCGGAGGACGGTTATACCAGCGAAAAATATACCCAAGCCATGCTCGATAAAGAAGAAGTCTTTAATACGGCCATCGGCAACGCCGTCGCCATCCCTCACGGCATTGAAGCCAGCAAGGGCGAAGTCAAAAAATCGGGACTGGTCGTCATGACCTTCCCCGACGGCACCGATTGGGGCGGTGAAACGGTAAAACTCGTCATCGGTATCGCCGGTGTCGGTGACGAACACCTCGATATTTTGAGCAACATCGCCATCACCTGTTCCGATGAAGACGATGTCGAAGACTTGCTTCACAGCTCTGCCGACGACATCTTCAATACCTTTGCAAACCTCGAAGCATAAACAGCTTCGTCACTCATATAAAAAATTACAAGTTACGTACCTATTTAGGAGGATATTACCATGAAAACAAAAGCAGTCAGAATGTACGGCACCCGCGATTTGCGTTTAGAAGAATTTGAACTTCCTGAAATCAAAGACGATGAAATTTTAGCCAAAATCATTACCGACAGCATCTGCATGTCGACATATAAACTCGTTGAACAAGGGAAGAACCACAAACGAGCTCCTCAGAACATCGATACCAACCCGATCATCACGGGTCATGAATTTGCCGGTGTCATCGTTAAAGTCGGTAAAAAATGGCAGGACCAGTTCAAACCGGGCATGCGTTTCGCTCAGCAGCCGGCCCTGAACTACAAAGGAAGCTTAGCGTCCCCCGGCTACTCCTACGAATTCTTCGGCGGCGATGCCACGTACTGCATCTTCCCCCACGAAGTCATGGAATTAGGCGCCCTCATGCCTTACGAAGGTGAAAGCTTCTTCGAAGCCTCCTTGGGCGAGCCTATGAGCTGCATCATCGGCGGCTATCATGCCAACTACCACACGAATAAACAGAACTACAATCATGCCATGGGCACCAAAGAAGGCGGCAACATCATCATCCTCGGCGGCTGCGGCCCCATGGGCCTCGGTGCCGTAAGCTACGGCATCCACTTCGAAAACAAACCGAAGCGCATCGTCGTCACCGATATCAACGACGCCCGCATCGCCAGAGCTAAAGAAGTCGTTTCCCCGGAATACGCAGCTGAAAACGGCGTCGAACTCATCTACGTCAACACGTCCAACATGGACACGGCTTATGACGACCTCATGGCCCTCACCGACGGCCATGGCTATGACGACGTCTTCGTCTACACCCCGATCCGCGCCGTCGCCGAACTCGGAAACCGCCTCTTAGCGTTCGACGGATGCCTCAACTTCTTCTCCGGCCCGACGGACAAAAACTTCAGCGCTGAAATCAACCTCTACGACTGCCACTATACCAGCACCCATATCATGGGCACAACCGGCGGCAACAACGATGACCTCATCGAAGCCAACACCTTGGCCGCCAAAGGCATCATCGACCCGGCCGTCATGGTAACGCATGTCGGCGGCATCGACAGCATCGCTGAAACGACGCTCAATCTCCCCAACATCCCGGGCGGCAAAAAACTGGCCTATACCCAGTTCGACATGCCTATGACAGCCATTGAAGACTTTGCCAAACTCGGCGAAAAAGACCCGTTCTTCTTAGAACTCGACAAATGCTGCAAAGCCCATAAGGGCCTGTGGAACGGCGAAGCTGAAAAAATGATTCTGAAACACTTCAACGTCGAAATCTAACTACGCTTTCCTTCTCAAATTCTCTATACATAGGAAAAAAGCAAGTGCCTGATGACTCCGATCATCAGGCACTTGCTTTTTTTCATGTAAAAGGGTAAGACCTTAAAAAATCCGTCGTAAAAAACGTCTCGCTGACCTTACATCAAGAGCCGTACACCCGTTTTATCTTCGAATATCGGCCACGACTTGTTTATAAGCCTCGATAAGGATATTGAAGTCGAGGTTATGGGCAATGCCGTCATAGCCTTGGGCGACGTATTCTCTCGCCTGGTCTGTCGTGCCGGTAAAGATGTAGCAGAGTTTTTCGGCATCGTGACAGGCTTTTAGGATTCTATCTAAGGCCTGTTTAAAGACAGGGCTGTCAAATTGACCGGGAATACCAAGGCAGGTCGAAAGATCGTAAGGGCCGATGAAGATACCGTCCAGTCCTTCGATTTGAACGATGTCTTCGATTTGTTCCAAAGCTTCCTTCGTTTCGCACTGGGGCATGACCAAGAGGCGTTCATTACTGTTAGCGTAGTATTCTTCCAAGGTTTCTGTCGCCGCCCAAGGTGCGTTGCCAAAACCCGTTCCTCTGCCTTTAATGAAGCCTCTTTGACCGATTGGAGCGTATTTTGCCAAGGCCACGGCCTTCTTAAAATCATCCAGTTCCCGCAGACAGGGAAGGATGATGGCCTGGGCTCCGCAGTCCGCCGCCCGCTGGATATCTCTATGATCGACGTTGGCCAGACGCACGACGGGCACGAGGTGAACCAGTTCGGCCGCCCGGATGAGGTTCATCATCGTTTCAGTATCAAAGGGCCCGTGTTCCGTATCGATAATGACAAAATCGAGGCCCGTATAACCGAGGCATTCCACTTCCGACATATTCCCCATACTGACAAAGGTACCAATGGCAGCTTGGTCAGCCCCTGCCAAATCACGCAAACGGTTCAAAGACACAATAACCGCCTCCTTACTTAATAAAAACGAAATGTATCGCCCTTTTCGGCAAACAGAAAATGCAATTCAACGTTTCATCTCAAAAGACTTTTTCCAACGTATGCTTCCTATAATTCTATCATAAAGTATACTTGCACGAAATGACAGTCCTCTGAACACAAAAAACCGTAGCAGCAACAAAGGCAGCTACGGTCTGAGCAGCGCATAAAGGCCGGATAATTCACAGTCTCTGTGCGTTTATACTCACATCTCAAATTGATTGTCAGGGACTAAGGCACCATGGGATAGCGATATGGATAATACAGAGCAGATGTCATGAATCGATTGCTGAAAGTTTCTTTATCAGCCGGCAAATTGGCTGTCGAGGGGATCGGCTCCGTATTGATTCGGACCGGGTGTCCCTGCCGCAAACAGCAAGTACAGTGCCACGAAGAAATCGATGATGGGGATAAACATCAATAAGTAAAACCAACCGCTTCGGTCGAGATCGTGGCAGCGGCGGATGCCCAGCATAACGGCACTGACGGTGGCAATGGCGGACACGGGATAAGCCAAATAGGGAGTGATTTGCGCCAATAAGGTCCCTAAAACGGAAGCAAGAATCATAACGACGAGAATTCTGAGAAAATAGCGCAGTCTGTTAAGTCGTCCGGTGTAGGAAAAGTATTTTTGTATCATGAGTTCTCCTTTTAACTAAAAAATCCCAAGAAACAATAGATTCTCCATATCAAAAAAAGCTTACATACTGCCTGAACAGTTAGCCCCTCTCGTCTGATAGTAACATATTCTATGCTTTTTCTCTATATATTTTACACATAGTTTTCACAATTGCATGTTTTGTAAAGTATTGTCAATTATGCTTGGTATTTGTGCAGGTACGAGGCGTAATAAAATTCATCGGTCGTCATATTCGCAAAGCGCATCCCTTCGATAATTCCCAAAAATCCCGGAATGAAAGTCCAGCAAAACAAGGCATAAACATAGCCTCGGGTATTTCTCTTCATATAAAAATGATGAATGCCAAAGGAACCTAAAAAGAAGGCCAGGGCTGCCGTAATCAGCCGCTCTTCATTGATCTTATGGCGCAGTTCCGGCGTAATGGATGAAAAGGTTCCGTCCGTATAGGCATCGAAGCGACGGGCTGCCCGCTGTTTCCACGCAGAAAAAGCATTTTTCTTTCTCCGGCCCTGGCCGGAGGCCCCTTCCCGATAAACGCCTCGGTTCGACAAGTTACGGGTCATGGCGACGACTTCCCCGTCAATGACCTGCAGTTCCCCCTGGAGGACTTCCGTAAATTGATTCTCATAGGCCTCATCCATCTGAAGGAGCAAGTCTCTTACCTTCTGCTTAGTCGTGACCACCTTCTGTGTCTTAAGACCGGTTGCGTCGAGCTGCTTATACTTATGTACTAAAAAGACGGCCCGGTCCTGATAGTAGTTAATAAAGGGCTCGGCCAAGGGGATCCGTTCCGGATATTGCTTCAAATAGTAGAGGAGATTGCGGGCAATATGCTGCATATTGGCAGTCGTCTCGCAAAGAGACGGATCGGTCAAGCCCCATCGCTCGCCTTCCATGCGATTAAAATCAGCCACAGCCTTTTCAAAATCTGCGTCATATTGACCGGCCGACTTTCCTTTGCGTCGTGTCAGTTTTAAGGACAGTCGGCGCGGCTGCCGTTCCAACCGATAGAGAATATAAAGGGAAAGGACGATGCCTATCGCTCCGATCAGACGTCCATAAAAGAACCAAGCCCCGCCGCCAATGGCCATACATAAAAACGAAAAGACGTATAAAATATACTTCAAATGAATACCTCCTTCATCACCTGTTCTTTATTGTACCAAAGTAGGGGCGGTCATGCAAAAGTCCGGCCACAAACAGAAAAACCCCCGCACGAGTCCCAAGAGAGGTGCGGGGGAAACAAAATTCAACTTATTTTACAACCGCATTGTTGATGATGGCTAAGAAGTCATCGGCTTTAAGGCTGGCACCGCCGACGAGGCCGCCGTCGATGTCGGCAGAACCGGTCAGTTCAGCGACGTTGCCGCCTTTGACGCTGCCGCCGTAGAGGACGGATACGTCTTCAGCTGCAGCTTCACTGTAGAGAGCTGCCAATTTTTTACGGATAATGGCGCAGACTTCTTCAGCCTGAGCAGCGCTGGCCGTCTTGCCCGTGCCGATAGCCCAGATCGGTTCATAAGCGATGACGACTTTCTTGATGTCGGCTTCCGAAATACCTTTGAGGGCATTTTCAATCTGGCCTTCGATCCAAGACTGCATGATGCCTTCTTCGCGCTGTTCCAACGTTTCGCCGCAGCAGACGATCGGCGTCAAGTTGTGAGCGAGGGCTGCTTTCGTCTTTTTGTTGACCGTTTCATCGGTTTCATTGAAGTAGGTCCGGCGTTCCGAATGGCCGAGGATAACATGTGTTACGCCGATATCGACGAGCATGGCCGGCGAAACTTCGCCCGTGAAGGCACCCTTTTCTTCCCAGTGCATGTTCTGGGCAGCGACATGGATGGCAGTGCCCTTGGTCATTTCAACGGCCGTCGAAAGGTACGGGAAAACGGGAGCAATGACGACTTCAGCTTTTACGTCTTTGGGCATTTTTTCAACGAGGCCCTGGATCGTAGCCTTGGCATCCGCGCCTAAATGATTCATTTTCCAGTTACCGGCAATAATAGTTTTACGCATAATCAATTTTCCTCCTTGGCCAGATTGGCCCGGCCCCTGTCCGTTCATTCCGTCATAACAGGAGAATCTCCGGGCATCCGGCGTACGTATATGAATAGTATGAAACGGCTTATTTATCGCTCAAAGCAACGACGCCCGGGAGCTGTTTGCCTTCGAGGTATTCGAGGGAAGCACCGCCGCCCGTCGAAATGTGGCTGATCTTATCGGCAAGGCCGGTCTTGTTGACAGCCGAAACGGAGTCACCGCCGCCGACGATGGAAACAGCGTCGGAATCAGCAACGGCTTTAGCAACGGCTTCGGTGCCTTTGGCGTAGTTTTCCATTTCAAATACGCCCATAGGTCCGTTCCAAACGATGAGTTTCATAGAAGCCAATTCTTTCGCGAAGAGTTCCTGGGTCTTGGTGCCGACGTCGAGGATCATCCAATCGGCCGGAACGGCATCGACAGAAACGACTTTGTGATCGGCATCGTTTTTGAACTCAGCAGCGACCATGACGTCGACCGGCAGGAGCAGTTTCGTACCCTGTTCTTTAGCCTGGGCAATGAGTTCTTTTGCCAAGTCGATTTTATCGGCTTCGACGAGGGATTTGCCGATGCCATAACCCTGAGCGGCCAAGAAGGTGTTGGCCATGCCGCCGCCGATGATCATGAGATCGACTTTCGGCAAGAGGTTGGAAATAACTTCGATCTTATCGGATACCTTAGCACCGCCGATGATGGCTGCGAAAGGATGAGCCGGGTTATCGACAGCACCGCCGATAAAGCGGATTTCTTTTTCGAGGAGGAAGCCCGAAGCCATGGGCAGGAACTGAGTGATGCCGGCTACGGAAGCGTGGGCACGGTGGCAGCAGCCGAAAGCATCGTTGATACCGACTTCAGCCAAGGAAGCGAGCTGACGAGCGAAGTCTTCGCCGTTCTTTTCTTCTTCCTTGTGGAAGCGGAGGTTTTCCAAGAGGAGCACTTCGCCCGGTTTGAGGGCATCGGCCATGGCTTTCGTTTCAGCACCGACGCAGTCGGGAGCGAATTTGACGTCGACGCCGAGGAGTTCAGACAGGCGTTTTGCGACCGGTTTCAAAGAATATTTTTCGACAACCTGTCCCTTCGGACGGCCGAGGTGGCTGGACAAGATGACAGCCGCATTGTGTTCGAGCAAGTATTTGATCGTCGGCAGCGTCTTCTGAATACGCGTATCGTCGGTGATGTTGCAGTTTTCGTCAAGAGGTACGTTAAAGTCTGCACGGACAAAAACGCGTTTGTTTTCGACATTGACGTCGGTGATTGTTTTTTTCATGAATAGGTTCCTCCTCTAATTAAAGCAGTTGTATGATTTTTTCAGCCGCCCCTTCATCGGTGACCAGCGTGCCCGTATGGCAGGCCCGCATGACGCCGACGATGGCTTCAGCTTTGCTGGCACCGCCGGCTACGGCGATGACGTGAGGGTGATATTTAATTTCTCGCAGTGAGATACCGATATTATTCGTTCCGTATAAGATTTTGCCGTCGAGGCCGCAGTAGCAGCCCAAAGATTCTCCGCAGGCGCCGAGGCTGTGCAGGGCATCGCGCTGAAGCGTCGTCATCCCCCGTTTTCGGGCCATGCGGTCGGCTCGGCCAATGCCAAAGATAACGACTTGCGCCCGAGCCGTCATGGCGACGTTTTCCTGGGTTTGACGGTCGGCCTTCAGCATCATCTGCAGGGCAGAATCACTGAGTCCTTCAGGGATATGAATCATACGGTATGAGCTGTGTGTCTTGGCAGCGACATTGGCAGCAATATAGTTGGCCTGTACTTCAACGTGGTTTCCCATACTGCCCCGAGCCGGCAAAATGGTCACATTAGCTAAGCATTCCGGCAGCATCCGGGCCACTTCGGCCATAGTCGAACCGCCGCTGATGGCGACGGTATCGACGCTGCCAAAGAGATCGTTTAAGAGCAGGGCACCGCGGCGCCCCAACTCTTCCTTCGCAGTCTTATCGCTGTCGCTGTCACCGGGAACGATGTAGACATTTTTCAGGCCCAGCTTCTGCCGGATCTGACGCTGGATATCATCGAGGTTATTGAGACGCAGAAAGCATTCCAAGAGGTCCGGCATGAGCCGCTTTCCTTCCGGCTCCATAGCAATGCCCAGCGTCGTAAAGCGGACGATGCCGCTGCGGCGCAGCACGTCGACATGAGAGCGGACGACGCGTTCGGAAAGCCCGGAAAGTCCGGCTAAGGTCCGGCGTCCTACCGGTTCGGCATCGGCAATATGCCGCAATAGTAAATATCGTTCCTTAATGGTCCCCATAACATCGGGAGCTATTTTTTGAAAGATACTCAGCGTATCTTGTTCCATCTTACTCTCTCCCTTCGCAATGCGGCAGAACGATGGAAATCATCATTGATCAATCAGGCTCTTGCCTGTCATTTCACTGGGAATATCCATGCCGGCCAGGGTCAGCATCGTCGGAGCGACATCGGCTAAGATGCCGTCGTGGAGATGATCATTTTTGTGTTCTTCACTGACCAAGATGCACGGTACGTGATTGGTCGTATGTGCCGTATAGGGGCTGCCCGTTTCGGGATCCGCCATTTTTTCCGCATTGCCGTGGTCCGCAATGATCAGCAGCTGGCCGTCGACGGCACGGAGGGCGTCGACGATTTTGCCGACGCAGGTATCGACCGTTTCAACGGCTTTGACAGCTGCTTCAAAGACGCCCGTATGACCGACCATGTCGGCATTGGCAAAGTTGAGCATGATCATGTCGTATTTATCGGCTTTGATCTGTTCGATGACCTTTTCCGTAACGATAGGTGCATTCATTTCCGGCTGCAGGTCATAGGTTGCGACCTTCGGAGACGGTACTAAAATGCGGTCTTCGCCCTGGTTCGGTTCTTCTTCGCCGCCATTGAAGAAATACGTAACGTGAGCGTATTTTTCCGTTTCAGCGATGCGAAGCTGGGTCTTGCCGGCTTTAGCCAAGACTTCGCCCAAGGTATGGGGAATCCGTTCTTTGTCGTAGACGACATGGGCCGGAAGATCGTCTTCATAACGAGTCATGGTCGCAAAGTAGACGTCCAATTTCTTCGGGCGCGGGAATTCGGCAAAGTCAGGAACGACGAAAGCCGTCGTCAGCTGACGAGCTCTATCGGGGCGGAAGTTAAAGAAGACGACGCTGTCTCCATCTTCAACGGGGTGTTTACGGATGACCGTCGGGACGACGAATTCATCGGAAACGTCGGCTTCATAAGAATGTTTCAAGCACGTATCTGCATCTGGTTCCTGCGGTCCTTCAGCCAAGGCTACGGCATCGTAAGCTTTTTCAACACGTTCCCAGCGTTTATCGCGGTCCATGGCGTAATAACGGCCGCTGATGGTAGCGATTTCGCCGACGCCGAGTTCGGCGCATTTATCTTCAAGTTCTTTCAAGAATTCGCCGGCACTGCGGGGCAATACGTCGCGGCCGTCGAGGAAGGCATGGATATAGACTTTTTTCAAGCCAAAGCGTTTGGCCATTTCAAGGAGGCCGAAGAGGTGCTTTTCACTGCTGTGAACGCCGCCGGGAGAGACGAGACCTAATAAGTGAAGGGCCGAATCATTCTTCTTGGCGTTTTCCATGGCACCGACCAGAGCCGGCTTTTCAAAGAAGGGACCTTCTTTGATGTCTTTCGTGATTTTGGTCAAGGCCTGATAGACGATACGGCCGGCACCGATATTGAGGTGACCGACTTCGGAGTTGCCGATCTGGCCGTCCGGCAAGCCGACATCTTCACCAGAAGCACCGAGGAAAGAATGGGGATATTCTTCCCAAAGTTTCGGCAGAACCTTGAGGTCTGCCTGGGCTACGGCATTATCTTTTTGGATATCGCTGCAGCCAAAACCATCCATGATGATTAACATTACTGGTTTTTTGTTTGCCATTGTAGTGTTTTACTCCTTTTTGTAGTAAAGAAAAACAAAAGGGGCTGTCGCCGCAGCGACAGCCCCTTTCAGCGCTTTTCGATGTTTCAATCTGATTTGTAACGGGAGGCTGTTTACCCGTCGGGAAATGCGTCGCTACAAATTAGTGTTTGCTGTTGTAATCGTTCATTACGGCAATGAGGTTGAGGACCTTGTTGGAGTAACCGATTTCATTGTCGTACCAGGAAACAACTTTGACGAACGTATCCGTAAGGGCGATACCGGCTTTAGCATCGAAAATGGATGTGAGCGGGCAGCCGAGGAAGTCGGAAGAAACAACGTCTTCTTCCGTATAGCCGAGGATGCCTTTCAATTCGCCTTCGGAAGCTTTTTTCATAGCTGCGCAGATTTCATCGTACGTAGCCGGTTTTGCGAGGTTAACCGTGAGGTCGACGACAGAAACGTCGAGGGTCGGAACACGCATGGACATACCGGTCAATTTGCCATTCAATTCAGGAATGACTTTGCCTACAGCTTTAGCAGCACCCGTGCTGGACGGAATGATGTTGCCGGCAGCTGCACGGCCGCCGCGCCAGTCTTTCATGGAAGGACCGTCAACGGTTTTCTGAGTAGCCGTCGTGGAGTGAACGGTCGTCATGAGGCCGTCTTTGATGCCGAAAGCATCGTTGAGGACTTTAGCGATAGGAGCCAAGCAGTTCGTCGTGCAAGATGCGTTGGAGACGATGGTCTGGCCTTTGTATGTGTCGGTGTTAACGCCGCAAACGAACATGTCTGCCTGACGGCCGTCTTCACCCTGTTTGGAAGGAGCGGAGAGAACAACATATTTAGCGCCTGCTGCCAAGTGTTTTTCAGCGAGGTCCATCGTGAGGAAACGACCGGTCGATTCAACGACGTATTCAGCGCCGACTTCGTCCCATTTGAGGTTAGCCGGATCCATTTCAGCCGTTACGCGGATCTTTTTGCCGTTGACGATGAGCTGGCTGTTTTTAGCGTCAACTTCAATCGTGCCATCGAAGCGACCATGCATGGTGTCGTATTTGAGCATGTATGCCAGGTAGTCAACCGGGCCGAGGTCGTTGATGCCTACGATTTCAATATCATCGCGAGTCTGAGCTGCGCGGAAAACAAAACGACCAATACGACCGAAACCATTAATACCAACCTTAATCATTGTCGATACACTCCTTTTAAAAACGAAAATAACTTTTGTATATAATTCTAAGAACTTAAAGGCCTTGCTACTTACAATGTAAGTATGCCACATCGGGCCAAATTTTGCAATACCATGGACGCTTTACGTCCCAATTTATTGCATTCCCAAAGATGCGGCAGCGATACCGACGTATTCCTTGATGGCCAGGCAAGAATTGAGCAGGTAGGCCGATTGCGGTACGACGGTATAAGGTGACCAAATAGGATTCATATTGCTGCGGTAGTCAGACGGATAGGGAATGAAGTCCATTCCTTCACGACTGAAGAACCGGGCTGCCCGCGGCATATGGAAGGCGCTGGTAACGACGATGGGCTTTTTCCAGCCCTGCTGACGACAAATTTCTTTAGAGAAAGCGGCGTTCTCTGCCGTATTTCGACTTTTATCGTCCATAAAAATTCGTGGTTCGGGAACGCCGAGCGACAGGAGCATCCGCTTTTCAATCTGCGATTCATTGGCCTCACCTTCAAGGACCGTTCCACCGGATAACAGGATGGGCAGATGCTTAGCTTTTTCCAAGCGAAGGGCCGTCAGAAATCGGTTGGCCGCCGCGCTTCCCACTTGTCCCACCCCGTCGACGTCAGGGACCCCGGCTCGGGAGCCGCCGCCGAGAACGATGATGACGTCGCCGTCGAGGGCTTCTAGTGACGGTTGTTCATAGGCCATTTCCAAAGGGCGGATGAGGCTGTCTGAAACAGGCTCCGTCGATAACAGGTAGAAGACGGCCGTAATGACCAGCATGGCCCAGCGTCCGGCCTGCTTCTTTCGAAAGAGCAGGGCCGTCAAAATCATAAAGGCCAAAACAATGCCGCCTAAGGGCAAAATCCAAGCGTACATCCATTTAATAAGATATAACATGTAAGTGACACCTTCTTACGACTCTGTTTCGAGTCTGTTCGATGAGAGGCACTATCATAAAAAGAGGGATGCCCCATCGTCGCTACTATTATATCATAAGACTTGCCGGAGACCAGTTGGCAATTTGTAAAATATATGTTATACTTATTTTGAATCTCTATGGGGGTTCTCCATCCATGGGGATGTAAAGGTTTCGACGTGGATGGTTGTATCATGAATAGCGAGCCGGGGTTTCATCTGCCCGTAAATCGGTGAACCTTTTAAATTAAACGCAAAAGAAAACAATTTTGCTTTAGCTGCCTAAGGGCGGCTAACGTCTCTTGCTGCTAATCCTGCGGGCAGTTTGCAGACGTCACTTAGCGGGATACCACATGGTTTTGCCTGGCAGCCGTGTCGGGAAACTCACAGGCTGGAATCGTCTAGTTTGTCCTTGTACGAAAACGGTTTAAGATACTAACAAGGTCTGCGCTCGGAGAAGTTCATGGGGCAGCATTTACGGACAGGAGTTCGACTCTCCTCATCTCCACCAAAGTCAAAGGACTATCGTCACTCGATAGTCCTTTTTTATTGAAAAAATACGTATATCCTTATTTTTTTCGTTTTATCCTTGACAAACCTTTTACACAGGTCTATGATAGGGTGCATAACTTAAACACGATATATTGACATTCGATGACGAGAAAGAGTACAGCTTTGCAAAAGCACACAGCGAGCCGGGTATGGTGAAAGCCGGCAGCCGGAGGAAGCATGGAAAATCATCTCTGAGAATTGCAGTTGAAATAAGTAAACTGCACCGTCTGATCCACGTTACAGGAAATGCGTATGATAGTACGTTACAAAGTGCCTTGCGTTTTTGGCAAGGAATATCGGGTGGTACCGCGGATATAAAACTTCCGTCCCTTTATGGGGCGGGAGTTTTTTTATTTCATGTTTATCTTGTGACAATCTAACTTATTACTAGGAGGAATGCATCATGGAAAACATCAATTTCGACAGTCTTAAACGGCGGAGAGATCTGCGCATTATTTTACCGGTCTTTCTCGTTTCGATTATTGCCTGCATCGACCGCGTCAATATTTCTTATGCCAAACTGACCATGACCCAGACTCTGGGCTGGCTGTCCCCTGAAGTATACGGTTTTGGTGCCGGTATCTTCTTTGCCGGTTACCTGCTGCTGGAAATCCCCGGTTCTCTCTTTGCCGCGAAATTTTCGGCATCGAAATGGATTGCCCGCATCATGTTTACCTGGGGCGCCGTCAGTCTCTGTATGGCCTTCGTTACGACGGAGTGGCAATTCTACCTCTGCCGCTTCCTCTTAGGCGCGTCAGAAGCCAGCCTCTATCCGGTCATCTATTCTCTCCTATTCCCCCGCTGGTTCACAGCTGCTGAGCGGTCCCGGGCGACGTCTCTCATGCTGACCTCCCTGCTCCTTTCAACTATCGTCGGTGCCCCCATCGCCGGCGTCCTCTTAGAGCATTCCTTCTTCGGCCTCTTAGGCTGGCAGGAACTGTTCATCCTTGAATCGATTCCGGCCCTCATCTTTGCCTTCTATTTCTTATTTGCCGTCAAGGATCGTCCGGACCAAGTCCATTGGCTGACAGACGCTGAAAAAGAATACCTGACGACCATGTATGAACAAGAACAGAGAGCCATGCAGCACGTGAAAAAGTATACCGTTCTTCAGGCCTTTACCGATGCTAAAGTCTTAAAACTCTGTTTCATCTACTTCCTTTGGGTCGTCGGTTTCTGGGGCTTTTACTTCTGGATGCCGACGGTCCTGAAAAATCTCTCCGGCTGGTCGACGTCCCTCATCGGCGGTGCCATCGCCATCCCCATGGCCGCGGCCCTCGTCGTCCAGTTAATCATCGGCCATACGGCAACGGTTACCGGCGATAAGGTATGGCACGTCTTCGCCGCCCTCACCGTCGGTGCCGTCGGACTCGGCCTCTCGCCCTTTGCCCACAACATGGGCGTCGCTCTCTTTCTCATCTGCCTGTCCGCTATCGGCATCCACGCTTCCATGGGCGTCTGGTGGACCATTCCGACGACCTTCCTCTCCGGTCCGGCCGCTGCCGGCTCCATCGCCCTCATCAACTCCTGCGGCAACCTGGGCGGCATGTTCGGCCCCAACATGATGGCCTGGGTCCAGGCTCAAACCGGCAGCTTCGCTATGGGCTACTATCTGATGGCCCTGTTCATGTTCAGCGCCGGACTCTTAGTTCTGACCTTGAAATATAAAGTAAACGGCACCGTAAAAGAAGATGTACATCTCGACACGCGAACGAATCCGACACTGTACTCCGGCACCCAGCCTACCGTAAACCATTAAGATACGCAAAAATCCCACGGCCTCTCATGACACCTGAAAGGCTGTGGGATTTTTTATGACGGAAAGATGAAATTGTAAAGGAGACCGAGATTTTACGCCTTTGGTAGAAATACCTTCAACGCTTCTCGGGCAAATACGGCGTACCCCTCGGCATTGGGATGAACGCCGTCCGCATAGAGATTTTTCCCGGATTTTTCTTCGCCATCCTGCAAAGCCTGATAAAAGTCGATGATAGTGCAGCCCGTATTTGCGCTATAATCCAAAAGCCATTGACGGTAGCGGAGGAGGGTCTCATTGTGCCGATTCACATCGCCTGCATCCTGCCAGCCATAGTAGGCACTTTCCGGTTTAGTCAAGGGCGGGATGCCGATATACACCGGTTCCTCCTGGGATTTTAACAGTGAAACTAAGGTTTCTATATTGCGGCAAACGGCGGAAAAGTCCTTATCGAGGAGGATATCGTTGGAGCCGCCCATGATGAAGAAGGCATCGTAGCCGACGAGATCAATCTGGTGCAGGCGAAAAACCATGCCGGCCGTCGTGTCGCCGCATTGTCCCCGGTTGTCGATCTGAATCTTTCCGTCTGCAGCCACCAAGGTCGTCCACCGCTCTCCCGGAAGCACATCGTATCCATAGGTCAAACTGTCGCCTAAACAGAGGATTTTCATGACCGGATCCCCTTTTGAACGGCGGCTACGGCCGTTTCTGCCGAAAGCCATGGCGCATCGAAACGGCAGCCGGCTTTTTCAAGATCCATTTGGCAGGCAAACATCTTGGGAATGGCACTGGCATAAATATCATGATCGTACATATAGCGCAGCGTCGTTTCGACATCAGCGTCGCTGAGGATATGGCCGTGGTCGATGAGAACCAATCGGTTGGCATAAGGCAGGGCCGCTTCCAGCGTATGTTCGACGACGACGATCGTGTGGCCATAGGTTACATTCAAATCGTGAATCAATTCATAGAACTCGTGGGTCCCTTCCGGATCCAAGGCCGACGTCGGTTCATCAAAGACCAGGATGTCGGGGTTAGTCGCCAAGACGTCGGCAATGACCAGACGCTGACGCTGGCCGCCGGACAACTTGGTCAAGGGACGCTGGCGATAAGGCAACATGTGGACTTTTTCCAGTGCTTCCGTGACAGCCTGATCGATTTTATCCGGAGCAACGCCCTGGTTTTCCAGGCTGAAAGCGATTTCTTCTTCAACGGTCATGGCGACCAACTGGCTGTCGTAATCATCGAGCATGGCGCCGACGCGGGCTGCGAGTTTCGAAATCGTCGTCTGCGTCGTCGCCTGGCCGTTGACATAGACCATGCCTTTCATGACGCCGCCGAAATAATGCGGAATGGCACCGGTCATGGCCATGCACAGCGAGCTCTTACCGCTGCCGCTTTCACCGGTAATGACCAAAAAGTCGCCTTCGCGGACCGTCAGATTGACATCATCGAGGACCGGCGTCTTCTGTTTATTATAGATATAAGAAAGGTGTTCCATGGAAATGAGGCCTTCTTGAGCGGGCTTCAAGTCGTACATGCTGTGATCGGAGGCCACTTCCTGTTCTTCAAGAGAATCGAGGATGCCTCGCGATACGAAGAGGCGCAGAGCCGGAAAATACATAATCGGCGTGACGATGGCATTCAAGGCGCCAATGACGACGACCAATGGCAGCATGGCCGTAAAATAGACGACGTTCGGAAGGTCCATGACGAATTTCAAAATAGTGACAAAGGCGCCGCCGCTCATGCAGGTAGCGGCAAACCCGGTCAGGACGGGCAGGCAGGAATGGCCCTTCACTTTGATGAAGGCCAAGTTCTTGACGATAAAGGCGCAGGTAAGGGCCCCGACGGGTTCACTGATAAGGTTGCCGTAGGGAAAGCCCGACTTCGACGTCAGAACGTTGACCAAAGCTGCAACGAGACCGATGCCGAGAGCCTGTTTATAACTGGGCTTGGTGAGGCAAATGGCGACGCAGTAGGTAGCAATCGTCCAGTTCGGCGTGACGCCGCCGACGCTTGGCGATACGAGGTGCAAGATTGTGCCGATGGCCAGCATCAGCGTCGTAATGGTAATCCAGCGGAACTGACCGCCCTGACGGTGATGAAATTCTAATTTAGAAATATCTGCTACTTGTTTCATCGAGTTCCCCTCCTATACCAGTCCCTGCATCCGCAAATAAACGATACCGCAGCTCAAGGCCAACATGACAAAAATAACGATGTAATCGCGCCCTTTTGGCTGAACGTTGCTCATAAAACTGTGTTCATGACTGCCAAATCCGCGCAGTTCCAAACTGAGGGCCATCGTTTCCGACCGGCCTAAGGATTTAAGCATGAGCGGCTGGACGACACTCATGTAGTTGATGACTTTCTTAAAGATATTGCCCTTTGTCGAAAGGCCCCGGCAGGCCTGGGCTTCCTGAACGGCCTGACTTTCCGCGATGAAGTCCGGCACGAAGCGCAAGGCTGCCGTAAACATGAAGGCGTATTCATAAGGGATCTTAATCTGCTTGACCAAGGCTGCCGTCAAATCCTGCAGGCGCGTCGTCGTCAGCAAGATGATGAAAACGATGGTCATGGCCAGCATGCGAAGGCCCGTAACGTAAGCCGATTCCATAGATCCCCCGCCGAGGAGTTGGACGACCGCCAAGAAGACGGCGAAAATGATCAGGCTGAATACGGCCTTGATATTGCGTGATAAGTTGCCGCACAGGCCTAAGAGAATGAGTTCAATAACGACCAACCCGACTAAAGGAAGGGGCGTATGCATGACCAGAGCCCAGAAAGAAAAGGCAAAGGTACCGATTAATTTCGTAACGGGAACAAATTTTTTCATCATTGTTTCGTACCTCCTATTCTTTCCAGCATGGCTGCCGTAAATTCTTTCATCGATTTACAATAAGGAAAATCCGGTGCCGCCATGGACAAGGCGACGGCGTCGGGCCGACTCAGGCCCAAGTCATATAGGTCAGGGCGTTTCGTAAACAGTTCTTCCGGCGTCCCGTCAAAGGCCTTAGTGTGGTTGCCGATGACGATGACCCGTTGACAGTATTCTGCAAAAATATCCATGTCATGACTGATGATGAGGATGGTCATGCCCTTTTGATGAAGTTCGCTCAAAAGTTCCATGAGCTGCTCCTTATCTTCGCTGTCCTGACCACTCGTCGGTTCGTCGAGGATGAGATACTGAGTATGCATGGCGATGGCCGAGGCGATGGCAACCCGCTGTTTTTCACCGCGATTGAGGTTGGGCGGATACGATTCGGCAAGGTCCGTTAACTGCGTCGCCTTCAAGGCTTCCTCGACGGCTTCTTGTATCTCGGCCTCACTCATGCCCAACTGCTTCGGTCCATAGGCCACTTCTTCCCGGACCGTCGGCCGAAACATCTGCCTTTCCGGCCGCTGGAATACGTAGCCGATAAAATGGCTGCGAACAGAGGCATCGTCGCCGTTTATGACCTTTCCGTTATATACGATTTCTCCGGATACGGGCTTTTCCAGGCCCATGAGCAGGCGGGTCACCGTCGTCTTCCCGCAGCCGTTGCGGCCGCCGAGGCCGATGAACTCACCTTCACCGATTTTCACATTCACACGCTCCAATACGGGAACACCGCTACCGTAATTGAAACTGACATCCTTCATTTCCAGCATCTCTATCTCTCCTTCTATTTGATGACAACAAAAAAACCTTCCATCCCTACAAAGGGACGAAAGGTTCAGCTTCTTCCGCGGTACCACCCAAATTGACTCAGTGAGTCCAGCTCTACATGTACGGCCTCACGGCGATACACGTTTCTTTGATAGCGGTGGAAATACACCGTCGCACCCTACTGGTCACCGTTCAGGCCGCATCTCCCGAATCCATTCTATCCGCCGGTCTGCGCCGAACTTTCACTGCCATCGGCTCGCTGTAGCTGCCACAATCGGATATACTCGTTTCGTTCATCGACAACATTTATGATTTGCTTTAGATTATATAATGGCAATGGACTCTTGTCAAGATAGAAGAACCTCAAAACAGGTTTCCTATTTAAAAGGGTTGATTGTATAATGAATTCGGACATATAAAAAGAGACATAAACGGAGAT
>ENA-ORSO01000431-ORSO01000431.1-human-gut-metagenome-genome-assembly--contig:-NODE-431-length-36426-cov-145.773831_pt1 | contig 36426 bp, 27 predicted proteins | sample MGYA00241902_ERZ509168 | MGnify/ENA primary metagenome ERZ509168 (study PRJEB26280, sample SAMEA2338806) | human gut metagenome | biome: human gut; feature: human-associated habitat; material: faeces... | reverse complement strand
GTCTTCTCTCTTAGACTTCTGTTTTTATTTGCTTTCTTATAGCCATCACTTGATGGTGGTTTTGAGCTGTTGTGTGAATCCATGTTCAGTTGTCGTTGCAGCTCTTTTATGGTTTTCTGCAAGTCTGAAATTGTTTGCTTCAATCCAGAAATAGTTTGTTCCGTGTATGAAATGATAGCGGTTTGCTTATTATTCTGCTCCATAACTCCTGAGAACATGGCTATCATCATTTTGATGATGGTTGACAACGAGAGCACTAGTACAGATAAATCTGCTGGAGCTTTATCTTTTGCTCTTTGCAAATCTGCCCTGCATTCTGTTTTAACTCGTTGAAATCCATTTAATCACCTTAGCTTTTTCTACTGCTGTTATTATACCAACAGCGATTTTTAGCATTAGTGATAGCTCAATTTCGACTTGATGAAGCATCTCGAAACGATCTGTAACGATCTTTTAAGCTCTCTACAGATCGATGACAAGAGAAAATGACAAAACAAAGCCCTCAAAAAAGATGCCCACTATAATCGCTTTATATGCGCATATAGAGCGCTTTTGAACAACCTTAAGAAAAAAGCTATTTAGCTAGACTTTGTGAGCTTGTTCACAATGTAATTTTCTAAAGAACTAACTGACTGTAAAAGTCAGTGTAAAAAAGCTTTAATGCTACTCAGGATCTGTTAGAGGTTCTGAGTAGTTACAAATTTTTTTGGTCTGTACGAAAAATTGTGGGATCAATAAGATCTTTAAAAGTAGGTAAGAATGAAAATGAAAATGATTCTTTATCTACAATGAAATCACAGTTTGAAAAGATCCTATACGTGATCCCTCATTTTTCTGTACAGAACCTTTTTTTTCAGCTTTCTTTAAATTGCTCGTCAGAGAAAAAATCATTAATTACCTTTCTATTAAGGGCTTTGAGTTCCATACAATCTTTTTTACAAATTTCATTTTCTGAAAAATTGTCAGTAGAAAAGACTTTTATTCAGCCCTGTTACGTTGGCTACTGCTTTTAGAGTATGACCATATGCCAATAACCTCTCGGTGTAATTTCTTAACTGCTCTGTTATCAGATGACCTTCAGTTTTAAAGCCTATTGGTATAAATTCACTGTGCTCACAATTTGTACATCTGTACCTTACTCTTGATGCCTATATAACTGTATAGCTGTCTCCAAATGGCAAACGCCTTAACCTCGTTACATTACTTCCATTCTTATGCATCAAAGCTCCGCATACAGAACATTTTCTTAATTCCTTGCCTTCAGGATCTTTGTAACTTCTTAAGAAACTATACTCTATGCGTTTTCTTATAAATGGATTTGCCTTCGTTCCTTACAAATTCTTGCTGCTTTAAATGAGTTTGTTTAAATCCGTTTAACCTTGTAGGTAAACACAACATTCCATTCTCAGAATTAACAGAAATGTACTCTTTGGCTTGATCAATTGTTTGGTTGTAGGTAGTATTCATATCGTGTCTTGTATTATTGGTTTAGGGATAATTCCATTATACACAATGACCATTTTTTCATTCTTACATACTTATCAAGATCTTATTGATCCCACAAATTTTCGTTCAGACCAAACTAATATCACAAGAGACAGACTAGGTGCTAAACAGATTTACCTGCTCTACAGACTAAGATGGACTATCGAACTGTTTAACAAAGCTAATAAGCGTAGTAACTGCTTAAAAAGCATTAACTCCGCTAATGAGAACATTATTCTCTCTTTCATCCTGTTGTCTTTAACTGTTTCTATCATTAAAACCTATTCCGGTCTTAAATGTGCCACAGATAATAGCTTTGAATGGATTTCAAAGCTAAAGTTTCATAAACAGAATGAATGCTTTGAGGGGTTATTCAAAGCCTTACTTTTCCGTAAGTCGTCCACTGTATATCAAATTTTTAAAGAACTTCTCGATGACATAGCTCTGCTCTGTCAAAGAACAAAGCCATCTAATCAAGATATTGTTAAGTTAAAAGATCTGCCAGCTTTGGTGTGGCAGATCGTTAACCAACCTAACCCCTCTGCTAAAATTGCTTAAGGTCTTGGGTATGACAGTATATAATTAACTAATTTTGTGATAACGATCGAAATTATTTGCTTACCGTAATAATACAATATATATATTAATCACTATTAAAAATATCTCTCGTATAAACTTTCTCGATCACATCATTCAAAGACTCATCGTATCTATTAGCGATAATCACCTTACTCATTTTTTTAAACTCTTCAAAATTCCCTATAACCTTACTTCCAAAGAACGTGCTACCACTCTCTAATGTCGGCTCATAAATCACAACTGTTGCCCCCTTAGCTTTGATACGCTTCATGACACCTTGTATTGCAGACTGGCGGAAATTGTCACTATTAGACTTCATAGTCAATCGGTACACACCAATAACAACTTCCTTCTCACCTACATATCCACCGCTGTAGGAATTGCCACCAGCCATAAGCAGGATCTGATCTGCAATAAAATCCTTACGAGTTCTATTACTTTCAACAATCGCAGTCATCATGTTCTGTGGTACGTTTTGATAATTTGCAAGCAACTGTTTTGTATCTTTTGGTAAGCAATACCCGCCGTATCCAAAGCTTGGGTTATTATAGTGACTACCGATTCTAGGGTCTAAACATACACCTCTAATGATGGCTTTAGTGTCTAAGCCTTTCGTTTCAGCATATGTATCCAACTCGTTAAAATACGAAACCCTAAGAGCTAAATAGGTATTAGCAAATAGCTTAACCGCTTCTGCCTCTGTGAATCCCATGTAAAGAACATCAATATTTTTCTTCTCAGCGCCTTCTACTAGTAAACCAGCAAAAGTTTCAGCTGCATCTCTACTTTCATCATCACAAGACACAATAATTCGACTTGGATAAAGATTGTCGTAAAGAGCCTTTGATTCTCTAAGAAATTCTGGTGAAAAAAGAATATTCTTAGTGTTGTATCTCTTCCTCACGTTTTCCGTATACCCCACAGGAATCGTTGACTTGATCACCATCATTGCATTCTTGTTTACGCTAAGAACCATTTCTATTACGGATTCAACTGCTGAACAATCAAAAAAGTTTTTATTACTGTCATAATTAGTTGGAGTTGCGATAATCACAAAGTCGGCATCCCTATATGCTTTTTTGCCATCTGTGGTTGCAGTCAACTTCAGTTTTTTCTCCTTTAAATATTTCTCTATATACTCATCCTTAATTGGACTAATTTTCTTATTTATCTTCTCAACCTTTTCCTCTATGAGATCTACTGCAATTACATCATGATAACGAGACAATAAAACAGCCAAAGATAATCCAACATATCCTGTTCCCGCTACTGCTATTTTCATATAAGTTAAACCTCATTTCCTGAATAGTTATTATCAACCATCACTATCCGCCTGTTTTCAATACAATACAATTTGTTCGGAAGAATGTTATATGTTAATTGAACTCCTTCGAGCAAACAATTTATTGTCATTTCTTGTGTAAGTTCCAAGCCTTCAAATTTGCAAATCAAAGCAACATAATATTTATGTTCTTCTTTCCAGCTATAAATTACAGTATTTTCTTTGGTTCTCAAATATTTAACCGCATCAGTAAACTTGGCAATCCATAGATTATTACTATTAACAAAACTTAGAATCTCATCTAAATGATTCTGCGCTTCTCTATATGAAATAGACTGGTAACCATCAACATCAACGTTATGCCACATCTCAATTAGCCAATTTCCTATTGAACTTTTAAGCCATTGAGATCGCATTTCCTCTCTTGACATTAGAGATTTAGGCTGATCCATAATGCCATAGCACTTAAGATTATACCAATCTCCTGGGTTAGTACCATCAGTAGGATTCAGTGAATTAACGCCTCTTTCTCCTCTACGAACAGCAACCATACCATCATCAGTTATCACTTTATAGCCTAAATCGTTAATTGCATTCTCTGGGCACACAAAAACCTTATCTTTGATACCAAGTTGATTTCTTAAAAAAATTTCCGCATGAACTATTTCATGAATAAAACGACCTTCATACGAGGCATATTTCCAACCATCATCCATGCGATAATGGTTATATGAATGGTTGACTAATTCTATATTTCCTTCTTCAATTATAGTTTTCCAGTGATCTATATTAGCTGCAACGTTTATAATATTGCCTGCTACAGTCATTGGGATGTTATGTTCTTTTGAAAGTTGCCTGAGTTTCTTACTAGTGACATATTCTCCGTCGTCGGAAATAATTGTGATAATTCCTGATTTATTATCAAAAACTTGTGCTATAGAAATACCTAATTCATTAGCGTGATTGGCACATTTTTTTAGAAGTTTGTCATCTGCTTTTGTAATGTCTCTATATACGGGATTTTTTCTATATAGATTTTGAAACGAATAATCTTTAATCAATCTTTCCTCTTTTTTTACCACTTTCTTTATAAAGTGAAAGATGATTTTGATTATATTTTTTGCTCTATAACGATATTTATTAAATATTGCTATAGCAAAAATCTTATAACACTCTTTCAAAAGACTCCTTCTATTTTTAGGAAAATCAAGCCACTTTAACGAGTAAATCAGATTGCGTTCCTCAGCTTCTTTAACTAATATTTCAACACTACTTTTATCTATGTTGTTTCTGTTTTTATAAAACCATTTCCATGTTGGATAAAACCGAGTTATATTTTGCCGTTTTAGTCTTGGATTAATAATTAAACACAGATCATATAAAAACATGTTACGAAGGTTGTTTATTAGTTGCTTTTCCCCTGTCCATATACCTTCTCCATTTTGGTCATAAGCCGCCATTACCTTCTTTATATAATAAAATTTACCATTTTGAAAAATATCATAGGTGATAAGATTGTCGTTAAAATTATTAATCAACAGTTCGCTATGAATATAAGGGATAACACTACTTCTAACTACTGTTGTATCAGTGTGAAAATAGTCTCTAAACCAGTATTGCTCTATGCTTACCTTGCCTTGCACAAAAGTAGCTTTATTATATAGTTCCTTCTTCCCATTTGGGTATACAGCCCAAATATCGTGAGAGCAAGCAACACAGTCATAGTTCTTAGGATTATCAAGGATATCTATCTGAATCTGAAACTTATCTATATCTGTGAAATAATCATCACCATCTAAATATATGAAATATTCAGATGTGACATATTTTAAAAGATTTAACCTATTTTGAGATGCCCTAAATCCACCAATGTATTTTTTACTTGGTTCACGATTCATTGAGTAGACAAATACTCTTCCAGGATACTTTCGAGTCCATTCATCAATTTTTAAAAGTGTTGAATCTGTTGATCCATCATCGCCGATAAGAACATTAAAGTTGAAATTACACTGTTGTGAAAATATCGACTCGAGAGCTCTGTCTACATATTTTTCTTGATTATAAAAAGTAACTAAAACATCTAGTCTGGTATTATTCACAACAGATTGACTCCTTAAACTCTTTATAGTCCCTTATGTAATCTTCAACTTTGTAGAAATCAGATGCAGCAACACATAGAACAGAGTCCTTTTGTAGCCATAACATTTCCCTCCATGTTGGCTCTTCAATCACAACACCGATGGACGGATCTGACAGTTCAATCTCTTCTCTACCATTTTTATTCTCAAGAACTAACTGTATTCTGCCATAAGGACAGAATAACAATTGTTTTAATTTCTTATGAGCATGGAATCCTCTTCGAGTTCCTTCTGGAACCTTTGAAATGTAGTACACCCTCTTAACATAAAAAGGAACATCATGTGTTGCCTCAAAAAAAGAAAGTTCTCCTGCGCCTACCGTTGGTATGGTTTTAATGTGAACTATCTTGCATCCAGCAACTTCTGTCCTATCATCAAGCACATCGCCTTTAAGAACAGAATACCATTTCAGGTCTGTCATTCCATCATAACGTTTAAGTATCTCCTCAGGAATGTCAACTGCCTCATGAAAGTTGTGTTTTTCATAAAATCTAACTGCTCTATCATTGGATCTTGAAACACACCAATAGACACTTTCAAGGGAATATTTTTCAAACGCCAGTCTGATTATTTCTTCCATACCACACCATGAATAACCTCTACCCATGGCTGATTTTCTCACAGCTATTCCAAACTCAGCGCTTCCATCTTTAACACTCTTTAAAGATACAGTTCCCATGTATTCATCTTCATCAGATACTATTGCAAGATGAATGTCGTTTTCTTTATTCTTAGCTGCATTTATAAAATCTTCACAGTCTTCTATTTTTTTTTCAGTAAATCTGCCTCGCAGATTTTCTACCACGCTTTCATCATGCATCCACTCTAGCATAAACGGAGCATCCTTTAACTCTAAATTTCTAAGCCTCATTAGAACTCATTCACCTTATCTATTACATACTGTACTTCATCATCCGTCATACCGTAATACATTGGAATACTCAGTTCAGAAGAAGAAATCTCCTCTGCAATTGGAAAGTCCCCCTCTTTAAAACCAAGGTATTTATAACAATCCTGTAAATGCATTGGAATCGGATAATGCTTATTTGTACCAATACCGGCATCGTTTAAGAAATTTTCAAGTTCGGTTCTCCTCTTGCATCTGATACCAAAAATATGCCAAACAGGAACAGCATAGTCAGGAACGAAAGGCAGAATTACTTTTGGATTATTAATTCCTGCTAAATATTTATCAGCAATTGACCTTCTGTTATCATTTACTCTCTCAAGAAGAGGAAGTTTCGCTGCAAGGAAAGCAGCCTGAAGTTCATCAAGTCTAGAGTTGTTTCCTTGATATACATGATGGTATTTATAATCAGAACCATAGTTTCCTAATGCTCTGACTTTCTTAGCTAATTCTTCATTATTAGTCACAATAGCACCAGCATCCCCTAGCGCACCGAGATTCTTACCAGGATAGAAAGAAAATCCGGCGACATCACCAAAGGAACCGACGACTTTTCCTTTATATGTAGCACCATGAGCCTGTGCGCAATCTTCAACCACCAAAAGGTTATACTTCTTCGCAATTTTCATAATCGGTTCCATATCACAAGCCTGACCATATAGATGGACAGGCATGATAGCCTTTGTCTTTTCTGTTATTGCTTTCTCAATCTTAGCTGGATCTATATTAAAAGTTCTAATGTCAGGCTCTACAAATACAGGAGTTGCCCCAACATATGTAACAGCTAGCGCTGTTGCTATATATGTGTTAGAAGGAACAATTACTTCATCCCCGTCTTTAACATTTAACGCTTTAAGTGCCAAAAAAAGTGCATCCAATCCATTTCCTACACCAACACAATATTTACTATTACAATATTCTGCAAAAACCTTCTCGAATTTCTCATCTTCAACACCTTCAATATACCATGAACGAGTATATACACGATCAAAAGCATCTCGAATTTCTTTATCTAATTCGGCCTCTAACGGCTTAAATGTTACAAATGGTATTTTCATCCTATCATTCCAATTTAATAAATCTGTAAATATTTTGAAATAAGATTTTCAGATCTTAAATTAAGCTTATTCCATGGATCAAACTTTCTAGACTTCAGAGCGTTTATTGTACAGTTAGTTTGTGACATTACCTTCGTATTTGTGAATATCCTCACATTTTTTAAGAAAAGGAGGGGGGGGGGAGAGAAAAGGAAAACTTTTTCTTTACCCTGCTTTTAACATCTCTTCCTTACCAACCTTTGCGAATTCACTGCTGTCCATTTTAGAAGCTCTGATCTTGTTCTTTATCTTAGAACGTTTGCTGTAAAACGGCATCACCACAGCATTCTTAGGCATTTGCCATCGTTTGAATTTGCCTGTTGTTTCAACCAAAGCCTTCTGCTTCTGATGACTATCAAAGAACTTCTCAATGATCTTGTTCCTTCTGCTCATTATTTCACCACCTTTACCATCAAAGCAAGCAGGTGGAGTGATATAGCAGATGCCACTGTGACGGTGAATGTTGTTATACCAGTTATAGTTTTTATCACCCCAGGCTCTTGCATGAGATAAGGTGTCAAAGCTTTGAGAAATAGCAATCTCATGACCGTGTTTAACTAATCTGAAGCTTGCTTCCATATGAGCATTATCATTGCTGTGTCTTGGTCTGTTATAGGTACATGAAACACCAAGCTCCAGGCACTTAGCAACCATGGTTGAACCTCTCATAGGAGCACCATTGTCACTGTGCAACTCAAGAACCTTACAAAAGATATCTGTATTGCTTCCTTCAGCTCTTATAAGAGTGTTATCACCCTTTATAAAGCCTACCTTTTCAACAGCTTTCTCAATGAATTTAGCTGCTATCTCAGCTGACTGTATATCATGAACCTCCCAGTGGATCATCTTTCTGCTGTACAAGTCCATGACAGCGTAAAGGTAATAGTATTCTCCCTGAGGATTGGTCTTATACAGGTAGGTAATGACCCATACCAATACTTGCTTTGGAGCTGTTGCTACAAGTGTTCTACGCTCTACTGAATCGTCCTTGTTTGAGTTCTTATCTGTTCCTCTTTTGTTGTTACACTTAACTTCTTCAAGTAATCTATATAGCCATTTTACAGAGCCTAAGTAAACTCCATGCTCATCAAGGTATTTAGCTGCAACTCTGATGGTGACATATCAGGATTTAGCAACAGCGCCTCTAACGCCTGCTGTCGCTCTTCATCAGTGTATTTGGCGTTATTTGGTTGTGATGAGCCTTTTCTCTTGTCTTGCAAGCTCTTCTTCCAATTTGTATAAGTATTCTGTCCTATACCTAAGATTTCAGCCATGTACTTGATGCTAAGGATACAGCTCCTGTTTACTTCAAATTGACCACAGCTGAGAACCACAATACCAATAGTAACCGCCTGGTGGTTTTCATCTATAAACTGTAAATATCTTTGCCTTATCTTCAGCTGAGGTTATTTTTCCTCGTTGTTTTTGCCGAAGAAGGCTTGAGCTTTTTTAGGAATGCCTCCTTTACTGCATACTCAGCTAGGGCATCCTTCATCCTATCAAGCACTTTGTTCTTGCTCTTTAATTCTGCACTCGCTTGATTTCTTTGGCTTTAAGCTGCTTGTTCTCAGCTCTCAGTCTCATTAACTCGTTCTCAAGGAATTCTTTCTTGCTGTTATTGGCGTTCATGCAGTTTACTTTCCATGCATTCAATTCACTGGCGTAAATACCATTGCTTCTACAGTAGGCACCTACTTCAACTTCTGTCATTTTAGCGGTTTCTAACACCATTTTGAACTTGCCTATGCTGTCTTTGGGCTTTTCTGTGCTCTCTGATGCATCTGTTGAATCATTACCATCTGTTGTGCTAGGAAAGTATTTCTCTAAACAGCTATAAATTGTGGTTCTCTTATACTCTGGTTGTAATCTTATGAACTCTCATTTGGTTAAGCCACTCTTGGCAAACTCATTAACCAATTGTTGCTTTTCTTCCATACTGTAGCTTGTTTTAGTTCTCATAGTTTGTAACTCCTGTACTGATCTTATAAAAAAGATCAATCGCTTAATTTCACGTCACAAACTATTGTGTCTACTAACGGTACTTATTCGTTACAAATTTAGCAGAAAAATTCACTAAATATTTTTTCATAATTCTTAATCTATCATAAAAGCAAAAATAAAAAGGAAAAAAAGATAATGTAAAATTGAAAATTCCTATAAATGAATGATCTTTCACAGCCCACTTTCTATAATTAGTTACATCCCTTGCTCTCAGATAAATTTTTGCAAGGCCTTTTATGTACATAGCGTCAACTTTTCGCTTTTGACTTTTTTTACAGAAAAAACATCTAATATCGTATATAGACTTTTCAAATTCTATTTTTTTTTCAATATTATTAGGTCTTGACACAGTTCCTTCCTGAACTGTATACGCTACTAGTATTTTAGGAATGTAAGCAATTTTGTAACGAAGTGATGATATCCAGAGTAACAAAGGATAATCTTCCATAAGCCATCTTCTGCTTTTGGGGTTGATTGAAGAAATATACTCTTTTAAAATTGACATTCTTAAGCATATTGAAGAAGCTGCTATCTCGTTTTTTAATATCAAATTATCAAAATTTATAAAATGAAAACCTCTTAAAACTCTTCTAATTAGGCGTCCTTTTGAATCAACTTCTTTTATTCCTGAACAGCATAACGCAACATCAAGGTTATTTTCCATAAAATCTAATTCTGTTCTAATCTTACCTGGTAAAAAATAATCATCGCCACCGCAAACCATAAAAAAATCACCAGAACAATGACTGATTGCGTTGAAGTAGTTTTCAATAACACCTAAATTTTTTTTATTGAAAATTGGTTTAACAAAAAGATATTTTTTAGTCATGCTCATGATAACACTTTGTGTATTATCCATTGAACAATCATCTGCAACAACGATTTCGGTATTATTAATATCTAAAATCTGAGAAGCTATTGATTCTATAGTTCGTTCGATGTAACTTTCTTGATTATAAGAAAGTACTAATATTGATAGTTTCATATTACTCTCTCAACTTTTTCATTTAAAAGACATCCCTAAGACCTCAAGCAATTTTTGCAGAAGTTTTAGGTTCCAAATCATATTAACAAATATGAATAATTATATAATAAACATACTTTATGAGTCGTGGCATTCTATTACCTAAACTTTTGTATGTTGTTTTGAATAAGGCATTTATTACTCCTAACTTAAGGAATTGTTATGGGCAAAGAAATATAATATTGGACGTAATTTTCTTTTAATTTAGCAAACGAGAATTGTTCATCAAATGTAGATTTAGCACTCAATTCTAATTTCTTTATATAATCTTTGTTCTCTATTAAATAGCAAATTTTATCTGCAAGTTGCTCTACATTTTTTGGTTCAACAAGCAGACCATTTATATTATTTTTTACAATTTCAGGAGTTCCATCAACTGATGTAGCAACCAGTGTTTTTGACACTGAAAAAGCTTCAATTGGAGTTAAAGGCAAACCTTCCCATAATGAGCTTAAAACAATAAAGTCACATTGACTCATTACATTTTGAATATCTGATCTATATCCAAGCATATGGACAAATTTTTCAAGATGATATTGTCTTATCATCTGCTGCAACTTATCTTTTAGAGGACCATCTCCTACTATAAAAAATCTTGCATTGGGAAGTTTTTTTAAAACTAATTTTGCTGCCTCAATAAAATACTCCATACCTTTCTGTAGAGCCAACCTTCCGATATTTCCAATAACAACATTGCCTTGCTGTTTTTCATTTTTTAAAACATCTAAAACATCTATATTTTTGTCAAAAGGCTTTACTGCGTTATAAATTACGGAAATTTGTTTTTCTGGTAATCCAAAATAATCTATAAGATTTTGTTTTACATTTTTGCCAACAGCAATAATATGCGTATTCTTATAAGCAAATCTTGTTAAGAGTCTTTTATCATAGAATGTATTATGAGCATTAGCTACTTTTAATACAGAGAGTGGAGATACTATTTCAGCTATTAATGCAGCCATTCTATGATGAGAGTGTACGATAGTGATTTGTTCTTTCTTAATTATCCGCCTAATTTCAAAACAAGTTGAAAGAAAATTCAAAGGATTTTTCGATGAAATATCTTTAATTGTATAGTGGGTAATTTCCATACGTTTTAGATCTTTCTCTAATACTCCACCAATAGAACAAACTACAATCTTATTGACAAGACTACTAAAAACTTGGCAAAGTTGTAAAGCAACATTCTCAGTACCACCGAGTCCCATCGTTCTGACAATAAATAAGATATTTTGATTCTTAAGATTCAATTTTGTTGCACTCAACTATATTTTGTCATTTTTACAATATTTGCAAACTAGTTTTAGGATTTTGACATCATCAACAAAATATCTTCTAAACAGTCTTTTAGGTTCTTGTAAAAATCTATAAAACCACTCAAATCCAATATTGCTTATCCACTTCGGAGCTCTTTTTACGTTGCCAGCTAAAAAATCTACAGTGGCACCAGCACAGACTGATAATTTAGCTTCATATTTAAGGTAATTTTCGTATATCCACTTTTCCTGCTTAGGACACCCAAAGCAAGCAATAACTATATCTGTATGACAACCAGAAATCATTGAGTTTATTTTATCTATCTCATTTTGGTCTTTTTCAAAACCAAATGGAGGAGCATAAGTTCCAACGATTTTTATTTGAGGATTAGATTTTTCGATATTTGATTTTGCTTTTTGAGCAATTCCATCTTTACCTCCAATGATAAAAACGGATTGTCCTTTATCTGAAGCCTGTTTTAATAACAACGGAACTAAGTCTGAACCTGATATTTTTTCTTTTATAGGATTGCCTTGATATTTAGCTATCCACTGTAGTGGTTTTCCATCAACAAGAACTAAGTCAGCATTATCAACGATCTTCTTAAGATAAGGATCATCTTCAATCTTCACGATTACATCGACATTAACAGCAACAATGTAGGATTTCTTATCTTGCGAAACAAGAGAATCAATAGCTTCAAGACAATCTTTCATTGAAAGATTGTTTACATATGTATTAAGGAATTGTTGTTTAACAAAATTATTCATTAAAAAACTCTTTTTCTAACATTAGACACAAACAGTGGTAAACAGGTAAATGTAACTCCTGAATTTTATAAGTTTCTGTTTCTGGAACCTTAATACAAGAATCACAATACTTTTCTAGTTTATTTTGTTTTTGACCTGTTAGACCGATTACTTTTAGACCTTTTGCTTTAGCAGTTACAGCAGCATACAAAATGTTCTTGCTATTTCCACTTGTTGAGATGCCTAAAAAAACGTCATTTACAACACCGTAACCATTAACCTGCTGAGCAAAGCCTAAAAGAGGATCACAATCGTTAATAAATGCTGTTGATAATGCTGGATGTCCATCCAAAGCAATTGCAGGCATTGCCCCCTGTAAACTGTTAGCTAAAATAGAGCCTAATTCAGAATCAGTAGCTTTTAACTTGTCAGAAAGTTCATTCCCAAGCTTTCTAGCCAATTTAAAACCTTTCATCAACTCGCCTACAATATGTTCAGAGTCAGCTGCAGAGCCACCATTACCTGCAATAAGAAGTTTACCTTGCTTACTATAAGAATTTCTTAGAATAAGGAATGAGTTTAAAATATCTTCTTTTACAACATTAAGTACAGGATATCTTTGAACAAGAATATCCAACTCATCCATAACACATTGTTTAACACTAACCATTTTATTCTTTTATTCCTTTGCTGGGACACTAAGAACAGCTGAATTTTAGATTACAACAGAATTTACTACAATACTCGCATAGCCACATATTTTAATCTTTTCAAAATAAAAGCTTCTGCTAATAGCATTACAATATTCTCAATTATTGGAAATTCTCTATTTACTTTTGCAATTTGACCATTTACTTTCGATAGTAATATTTTGAAAAATTGTACAATTTTCCTCTATTTTCCCTTTGGAATGAACAACACAGTCTTTACCTCTGCGGTAAAAAAAACTGTACCCTTTATATCTTTGCTTGTGAGCTAATAGAATTAGGATATATATTATGATCTGCTAATTCTATAAAACGGTCTACTACTGAGAATGATTATACAGCCTATTGATATTTTTAATAAAACACTCATTTATTATTCTCAGACAAAATCAGGTTAACTGCATCAAAAAGAGATTTAGTTGTATAGATTTGACCAAAATTATCATTCTTTTCTGATAATAATATTGTTTTGCAACCTGCGGTATTACCGGATTCGACGTCAACCTTACCATCACCAATCATCCAGGATTGACTTAAATCGATATTAAAATCCTTATGAGCTTTATCAAATAAACCAGTCTTTGGTTTTCTGCAATTGCAATCAAATTTTAATTCAGGGACTTCACCTTCAAAACCTTTGTCAGGATGATGTGGACAGAAATATAAACCATCTAGATATGCACCATCATTACCTAATAGTGTTTCCATTTTATTATGGATTGCATCTAATTGTTCAAAAGTAACCTCACCACGAGCTACAACAGGTTGATTTGTGATTACGACTGCTAAATAACCTGAGTCATTTATTTTTTTAATTGCTTCACTTACTTTTGGCAAAAGCTCAAATTGTGAAATATCAGTTAAAAACCCTTTGTACTTGTTTATAGTACCATCACGATCTAAGAATATTGCTTTCTGTTTATTTCTTAGATTTCTTTGTGATACTTTTCCTGATTTATAGTCTTCACATACAGAATAAAATCTATCAGGTGTTCCCATATCCTTAACATATTCAGGACTATCGTAGCAGAACATTTTTTTAGTTCCTGATAACGGCTTTAAAAGTTGTCTATCTAAATCAACTTTAAACACCTTTCCATTGCCATCAGCTTTACCAACATGCTCAGAATCAATGCCACTTTGGTCAAGGATCTTTGAATTTAGAACATGAAGGCCTGCATTTACTCTATTTTTGTAATATTCTGGTCTTTGATCTTCTTTTGTCAGCCACTGAACAACGCTTAATTTCTTATCAGAAATGATCAAACCACTGTCATATGGATGACTATTTGGATGAGTAAATAAAGTAACCAAGCCATGATGTTTTTTATGAAAATCAACAAATCTGTTGAAATCAACATCAAAAACTGAGTCGGCGTTTAACAAGAGGAAATCCCCTGATAACTTATCTCTAAGTTTAAATAACGCTCCAGCATTACCAAGAGGTTCTTTTTCAAAAAAGTACTCTATATTTACACCAAACACTTTTCCTGTTGAAGGCGATATTCCAGAGCCATCTCCGAAATAATTAATTATTTGATCACCTAAATAGCTCACAGTGATGATAATGTCATTAAAGCCTTGCTCCTTTAAACTATTTATTTCTCTTTCTAAAACAGGAATCCCATCGATTTTGATCATTGGTTTAGGAATATTTGGGGCTATCGATGATATTCTAGTGCCCCTACCACCAGCCATAATAACTACTTTCATGCTATTCCTTTGGTTCGTAATCTTCAGGTGCAAAATAAATGACTCTGGTACCACCATTTTCAAATTCAAACGGAATGTAAAGCAAGTCTTTCATTGCTTCTTTTACAGCCGATTGATTCTCCTTTGGGACATAAAATACAAGGAATCCACCACCGCCTGCACCAAGAAGTTTTCCACCTAATGCGCCAGCTTTAATGCCTTTTTCATATAAAGTATCGATACTACTCGTAGTTACAGCACTGCCAGTTGATCTCTTCAATTTCCACGTTACATCAAGCAACTTACCAAAATCATTAAGATCTCTATTGTTATCAGTTAATACAGATTGAGCTTCTGATACTAATGAAAACATCTCTTGCAACTGCTTTACATTGCCTTTTTTATTCAAAGCGTTTGCTTTTTGAACATCCGAAGAAAATCTTGTAAAACCAGTGAAAAACATCATCAAGTTGTCATTCAGATTTCGCTTTCTTTTAGGGCTGATGATCAAAGGAGTAACTTCATAATCGTCTTCAGAAAAATCTATACGATTAAACCCACCAAAAGAAGCTGCAATTTGATCTTGCCATCCTCCAGCTTCATTGCAAAGAACTCGTTCTAAATAAATTGCTTCATCAGCTAATTTTTTCTTATTGGCATAGATTCCTTTTAATGCGTAAAAGGCATTAAGCATACCTACAGCAAAAGAACTAGATGTTCCCAAACCGGAGCGAGCAGGAAGATCTGCTTCATAGGTCAATCTTATTTCTTCCATCTTCAGCATTTTCATGGCATTTCTGATTGCTGGATGCTGAATATCATCAATAGAAGTAACTCTTTCAGTCTTTGAATAAGAAAGCTCAGTTGAATAATCAAAGAAACGTGGTAAATGCCTTACATTTACATAACAATACTTATCAAAAGTAGTTGATATAACTGCTCCTCTATTTTCTTTAAAGTAACTTTCTAAATCAGTTCCACCTCCAAAGAAGGACATTCTAAAAGGAGTTTGTGTGATAATCATAATTTACTTCCAAAAGATAAATTAAAAAGGATCTTAGTGCATAGTTACGAGTAATTTTTTAAGTTCTACTTATATTGAGTAGTAAAACTTCTGAATAAACTTGTCATGATCTTATCTGCTCATGTTTTAATCAGCAGACGCTATATAAGGTCGATATGTGTCAGACTGATATTAGAGTGTGCAAGGTACTGATAAACTCTCATCAATGATGATCTTGAAAGCTAGTTCTTATGGTCAGGTGTAGGAACCGTAAGTCTTTGCTCTTCCATCTTCTTTCTCATCAGATATTCTGTAGCAGAATAGATTAAAAGAGCTAAAGTCATTACCAACATCAGAGCATTTATTCTTGATGGGCTTTCAAGGTGCAAAGTGTTTACCAGTAATCTTTTATCCTTCACTGTTAATTGAAGCCTTTGCATGAACTTTAACAGCAATAGTGACAGGCTTTTCATCTTTCTTATGTTTGCCTCTACCTTTATGTCCTTTTACCTCTTCATAGGTAATGTCTGATATAGATACAAGCTTAAGCTTTGCTGTAATATCATCCTTGCATTTACTTGGCTTAGTCTCAAGTTTTATTAAAGCCTTTTGAACTTCTGTTCTCCTATAGTACATTCTCCACACCACATAGCTTTGACACCATCAGGCTCATTACTGTCTACAGGTACTAGCTTATCAGGCTCCTGAGATAACAGCTTAAAGCACTCTGTTGCCTGACCGTAAGAGTCAGGTATTCTGGTTACAGTATACAGATGATGTAATGCTAGCTCTTTAGCATTATCACTGGTACATAAAGCACTGTCAGCTACCAGATATCTTAAGTCTTTAAACTGCTCTTTAATTAGAGACCAGTAAGTAATAATGACATCTTTAAAACTTGTCTTATCACTTGTGTGTCCACTAACACATTTTTCAAATAATGGTATATGACTTAACTCATCACATATCATCAGCTCATTTATCTGATTTAATTCAGGATGACTGTCTCCACAGTATCCCTTATCAAGTACAATATCACAGCCATCTTCAACTCTGGTCTGACCTTCATAGTGGAAACTGGTTGAGTCTATATGTACTGAAACAGGATTAAGCTCAAGTTTAGTTGCTACCGCTTGAGAACATCTTAGAAACAATCTTTCAGGTCCAAAGTCTGCTATGGCATCTAATAGTTTTGAAAGAACATCCCTGTTTATGTCTTCTACATTAAGCTCTTCATTACCAGTTAAATCTCTTACAGGTTTACCACGATAAAACTCTGAGGTTCCGTACAGTGACTGGTATGGTACATTTAATACCTGACAACACAATAGCTTCACTAACTCACTTTGAGTTACCTTCACATGTGAACCTATCTTTCCAATACAGGATTCAATTACTGGTGCTAAACCAAAGTAATCAAAACCTGCTGCTGTAAGTCCAATGTTTCCTGGCTCTGTTGAAAGTAAATCGCCTGTGTTATCGATATGTACTGCCATCATCGTGATCCTGTAATATCATCTTTGATGGCTATCTTTTAACCTAAGTTGACTACATTCTCATGCTTGTAAAACTAAGCGTGATCTTTGTATCACATTGTAATAATGTGAATATTATAAAGCGCTCCAAAAGTCAAATAATTAACATTTTGATTTATTTAAAATAATTGATACATTAATTACGCTTTTTTAAAAGTGATTGAAAATCAAACACTAAAATAAGTCAGAATATATTCATATTTTTTTACTGCTCAATGATAGTTATAATCTTTAAAAAAATTATAACTGTGTTTTTTACTTTCTATCTTTAATCGTAAATATACGCGAAAAGCCTATTTTTAAAGAGCAATCAAATCTTAGCGTTTTTGATTTTTTTAGCAAAAATATGATCATTTAGCCCCTTTTCCAAACAACACAACCTTAATTGTTAGCAAAATAATCTTAATATCTAAAAGCACAGACCAATTATTGATATATTCCATATCAAGTTTCACTACGTCATCAAAATTCTTGATGTTACTTCTACCGCTTACCTGCCACAAACCTGTAAGTCCAGGGGTCATTGAAACACGAGCTTTGTGTTTAGGTTCATAATTATTATATTCATCTACAGTAGGTGGTCTTGTACCAACTAAACTCATGTCACATTTTAATACATTTATAAACTGAGGCAGCTCATCAAGTGATGTTCTTCTAATAAAATGACCAACTTTGGTGATTCTTGGATCATTTTCCATCTTGAACATCAAACCATTCATTTCATTTTGAGACATCAATAATTTTTTTATTTCTTCAGCATCACTTCTCATTGATCTGAACTTATAACATTTAAAGATCCTTCCATTTCTACCTACTCTGTCCTGAGAGAAGAGTACTGGACCTTTAGAGTCAAGTTTTATAATCGGAGCTAATACTAAATATGCAACGCAAAAGATGATGAATCCTACAATACCGCCTGTATAATCTAATAAGCGTTTTGCAATAGCTTTTTGATTTGATACAAACTTTCTACTTACTGAAATACAGTGCAGATTGCCAATTTTGCTTACAATAATAAAAGACTTTGGTAAGTAGTCAAACACCTCAAGATTTATCTTGATATTAACTCTAATTCCCATTTCCTCTGCTTGAGATAGGATATTCTTCAGTTCTTCATTATCATCAAGATTAACCGTAACAAAGAGTTCATCAACATTGTTATGAGTAATGTAATCTAATAAAGTATGATATGAGCAAACTACATCTATACCGTAGATTTTCTTATTTTGTTTTAAAATTTGAGGTACGGAAATACCACAAATTTCACGTCTCCAATCAAAATTTGTTAATAAACCTTTGATAGTATTTCTACAGTCATTGTCTGTTATTACGAGAATTTTATTAGAAAACTTAGAGTTTTTATAAAGTCTTACTAATACGAATTTAATCAATAATCGTGAACTAAATTCCAATACCAAAAAGATAACGCCAAAATATCCAATAACAAGACGTTTAGAATCACCTAAACTGTGTAGTAAGAAAAGTATTAAAACTAAAAGAGAAATTAAAAAACATGTTAACTGCAATACAGCAACAGATTCTTTAAAAATACCTCTAAAAATAAAACTTCTGTTCACTCCAGTAAATGCAGTTGAGAACAAGTACTCAAATATGAAGATAAACAGGTAAAGCCTAAAAGAGTAAAACTTAACAGTTGTAAGAGCAAAGCCAAAATATAATGAATAAGCTAGATATAGAGATGCAAAAGCAACAAAACTTCCTGACAAAGCAAGAACATTTCTTATAATCTTATCAGAACTATCTTTATTCATTGTATTGATAAAACCTACTCTTCACACTACCATCTTTGCCATTTTCATTATGGTAAGGTTAACTAATTATGTAAATTTAATTAAATTATAAGTAATTAATTTACAAATGCTCTTTAATCAGTCAAAAGACAAATAAAAACAGAGTTATTACTTATAACAAAATCTATAGTTACTAATAAAACTCTGTTAAGTATTGCATTAAAATTACACATTTCTGTTTATAACTTTTACAGAAATATTTGTACTATCGTTTATAATTTAATCTTTATCATTAATTTGATCCATTGTAACTTTATCAACTGTTTCTTCGTTATCAGAATTATGATTATCATGATGAGATTTAGAAAATTGTGATCTATATAGTACTGCATAAGAGCCATTCTTTTCTAACAGATCATTGTGTGTCCCCTCTTCAACAACATGACCGTCATTGATAACTAAGATCTTATCGGCATCCATAACAGTTGAAAGTCTGTGAGCAATCACTATGGTAGTTCTGCCTTCCATAAGCTTATCTAATGCTCTTTGAACCACTTTCTCTGACTTATTATCAAGAGCAGAGGTAGCCTCATCTAAGATTACGATTGGCGCATTCTTTAAAATTGCTCTTGCAATAGCTAAACGCTGCTTTTGACCACCAGATAAAAGTAAACCACGTTCACCGATTAAAGTATCAATACCATTTGGCAATTTCTGTACAAACTCATCAAGATATGCACTCTTGATAGCACGGTTAATCTCCTCATCGGTAGCATCAGCTTTACCATACATTAAGTTTTGTCTTACTGTACCATCAAAGAGGAAGTTGTCCTGGAACACCATAGAGATCTTGTCTCTTAATGATGATAAGGTAAATTCTGTAATATCAGTTCCGTCAATTGTGATGTTGCCTGAATCTAATTCATATAATCTTGGGATCAAAGAGCATACTGTTGACTTACCACCGCCAGAGTTACCTACTAAAGCAACTTTCTTACCTACCGGAACTGATAAGTTCACATCCTTTAAGATCATTCTCTGACCGTCATAGGAGAAGTTTACATGGTTAAACTTAATCTCTTTTGATATAGCTTTAAGTTCTTTTTTACCCTCTCCATCATTTGCTTCAAATGAAGGTGTATCTAAGATAACATAGATACGCTCTAATGCTAATAAAGCTGTTTGCAGACCAACATAGTTATTACCAATACTCTTAATTGGAGTATAGAGCATGATTAGAGCAGCCAAGAATGCTACGAAAGTACCTGAGGTGATTACACCTGTGGTAATTAAATACATACCATAGTAAAGCACACCTGCTACACCGCAAGCTGTAACTAAATGCATAGCAGGAGATAACCAGTTGGTATCTCTTATCATCTTCATAGAGAATTTAAAGATATCCTCAACTTCTCTATGAAACTTCTCATACATAGTCTTGATAAGGTTAAAGGATTTGATGATCTTGATACCAGAATAGGTTTCTACATAGGTAGTGTTGATCTTTGTCTGAGCCTCAACATTCTTAGACATGATCTTCATAACCTTCTTTCTGGCAATCTTCATTGGGATCACCAACAAAATCAGTACACCTAAGGCAATGAAAGACAATTGCCATGAGTTCCAAAGCAGAACCGCCAATAACCCTAATGAGGACCAGAACTTCGATAAGAAGAGTTTTACGTTAGTAATAAGACCTGTAGTAGCAGAATCTGCATCATTACAGAATCTTAAAAGAACAATACCTGAGGTATTCTTATCAAAGAAAGCAGATTCACTAACTAATAACTTCTTATATAAAGCTAATTTCAAATCAGTTGAAATTCTTGAACCTACATAGGTATTGACGATATTTGAGGTATAAATACAGATACCTTGCACTAAGGTAAATCCAATAATAATAAAAGGAACCTTTAAAGCAAATTCAGTATTTTTATCCACCATTACGTTATCCATAAATGGCTTTAAGAACGATGCAACAGCTGCATCTAAGCCACCTACGGGGATAGTAAGCAAAACACCTAATATGGTTAAAAAGATATATGGTTTTAAAAATGGCCAGAATTTCTTCAATCCTGCTAATGGAGATAGTGATCCTTGCTCTATGATCACATCAAGTCTTTGAGCTGGGTGTTTTTTGTTCATTAGTTACCTTTTAACATATACGCTTGTAACCTTTTATTATAACTTTTTTATCTCTTTCTTTTAAGTACATGAAAGAAAATGGTTAAACCTTATTGATTATTCATTGAGAAAAATTTTGGAGGCAGAACAAAATAAATGGGACATCAATAATCTCTTTTCACTATTTAAGAAATCAATTAGCAAAAAGCTTTAGAAAGATGCATATTGCAGACAACAATCATAATTGACAACAATTTAATATTGTAAAACAAAACAATATTACATATTCAGGTCTCTTGAAATTGACCTTAAGTTCCAAGACGCCTAACTGATTGAAATAAAAACTCGTTAAGTTAGGCGCATCTAAGACTTTTTAGTACTAAACGTTATTTAAGATCTTCTAACAATGATCTGTAACCATCATTTAGTAGTGGGAAGATAAAGCCTGATTTTGCATTTAAATCAGTCTTCTCAATATGGAAAGTGGTAGCTCCCCTTTCTCTCTTCCACTGATTTACAGCAAGTCTTGTAAAGTAACGAGTTACAAACAGCTTTAGATCATCACGTGAAAAGTTCTGATACTCTTCTACTAAGGTATCTAAAATTCTCTGTGGAGTATAAAGCTCACCTTGATGTAATACATGAATTCTATCTAAGATCACATAAGGCATTAGATCACGCTCATCAGTCTGACCTGGTTTTAATTCAGCAGTAGGAGCCTGAGCTGAGATGTATGACATATCAGGAACATCTAGTTTCAAGCCCCCTTTTACAACTTCAATTCCCTCATCTGCTATATGCTGATTGATTTTTAGAATTCTGCTCTTAGAAACATCACCAATTGGGGATAGACCACCTGCTGTATCTCCATCCATTGTGCAGTAACCTACAGCATCCTCTGAAGCATTACAGGTTGACATTAAAAGCTTGTTATAGCGGTTTGCGATCATCCAGATACCTGGTGCACGAGAACGAGCCTGAATGTTCTGCAATGTCAAATCGTCACGATCCCAGTTAAGCTCATCGCTAGGTGTTGTACCATTGATGATAGCAACATAATCTTCAACTAACTTTGCAATTGACCACTCATAATGAGTTGCACCAATGTTATGAGCAACTTTTGAAGCTGCGGTTCTAGTTACAGAGCCAGATACAGCTGATCCTTGATATACAGTGGTTAAGACCTGAGGCATAATCTTTTCTTTTACATATGACTGTTTATCACCTGTAAAAGCAGGCACCTCAAACTTTAATACAGATAAAAGCTCTTTATACTCGTCATAGCCTAACTCTTGTAGTGCAGCTAACTGACCATAGCAGACACAAGTTGCACAAAGACCTGAATCAGCACCACCTGACATAGATAGAGCAAAACCATGGGAACGGGTCTTTAACATCCAGTCAAACTGACCTAATGCTACAGCTCTAACAATAGTGTCATACTCATTTAAGAACTCACTGATACCTGATGATGCTGTTACAAAGTCAGCTCTCTTAAAAGATAGATAGTTACTCTGTGCAACTAACTTACCGTCATCTGCAATAATTGACAGACCATCAAAGATATCAGAACCACTTTCACAGCCTAAGATGTTAGTTGTTACAACGGTACATTTTAGATTTGAAGATAAGGCTACAGCATCTACAACACGCTTTTTATCATCAAACAGCTCAAAACGCTTGGCCTCAGGACAGATTAAAAGCTCTACCTTATCAAGATAAGCTAAATCACCTTCATTAAAGTAAACACCAACGCTCTTGGTTACTGTCTGTTTTGAAGAAACATTAAGTTTAACCACAAAAGTGTTTGCAGGGGTAAAGATCTCAGAACCTATATTAAAAGATAAACCTTCTACACAAGGAGTTCTAAAGAATCGAACTCTTGAGTCACAGCTGTTATAGCATGAGTGTAAAACACTTACACCTATGATCTTGCTTTTCTTTAATAGAACATAAGCATCATAAGTCTTATTATCAGAGCCGGTTAAAGGAAGACCTACACCTACAACTATCCCCTCAGGCAGTGAGTACTTTAAATTTAACAAAGCATGCTGTGCACCTTTAGTTAACTCACTATGCCAGAACAGATCACCACAGTTGTAACCAGAAATTGCAAGTTCTGGAAAAGCTATAATAGAGATACCTTTTTTTACAGCTTGTGCACATTGTTTGAGAATTTTATCAAGATTGCCATTAAGATCGAGAGGAGTAGTGTTGATTCGACCTGCAGCAATGTAGTTTAAATCTGCCATACTATAAACTCCAATGAAGAATTGTGTTGTGCATACTCAATTTGCTAATCAATTTACATCTTTGGTAAACGAAATGGTGATCCTCGTAAAAGAGAACTTTTGCAAAATCAGTTGCATCCATAGTTGTTTTGCATACCGTCAAAAATAACATAATTTAGGTCATAATGATTAACTACGCCCTAAAAATGAACATTGAGATAGATTTTATTGTTTAGTTTATTTTAATTATGTTTTACACCGGTGCTTTAAATTTAGAAGTAAAGCATTATTGATGAATTTCATCACAGAAAGATGAATAAGCTGTAAGAGTTTTCAAAGCAGGATTGCTACAATTGAGTACAACAATTGTGTAAGTGCGTATGAGCACAAAATAAAAAAGTGAATAAGATTAGAGATTTCATTTTATTAAACTGAACTTGATTTCAACTAAGCTCAATCTATATTCAGAATATGAACAAAGATATAAACCAATTTTTATCAAGGATCGGTATACGTGAGCAACAAGAATTATATTATTTCACAAGGTCACTGCAGACATTTAGGTGCAACTATTGAAAAAGATGGTGTAAATTTCGCCGTTTGGGCACCAGATGCAGCCGAAATTGATCTTTTACTGTTCGATGCAGTAGATGACGATTCCCCTTATGTAGTACATCTGTCCTCTACAGTTTTTAAATCCACCTACTTTTGGCATGTATTTGTTCACAATATAGGTGCTGGTCAAATCTATGCTTATAGAGTAACAAAAACTGTAGACAGTCCACAGGCTCAATCTCAGGCAGAAGAGATTAACAAGATCTTAATTGACCCATATGGAAAGAGAGTACTCTTCCCTGATGATTACAAAAGATTCCTACCTAAAGACGAGAAGCTTGCTTTTAAATATGCACCTAAGAGTGCTGTCATCAATGTGGACGAGTACGATTGGGGTATTGATACTTTTCCTCACCATTCACTTGAGAACACCATCATCTATGAGATGCATGTAAAAGGATTTACGGCTGATAAAAGTTCAGGTCTTTCAGATGAACTAAGAGGCACCTACAAAGGTCTTATTGAAAAGATCCCTTATCTTGTAGAGCTAGGTATCACAGCAGTAGAGCTCATGCCTGTATATCAGTTCGATGAAAAGGATGCTAGACCTAATATGGATAACTATTGGGGCTACAGTCCTATGGCATTTTTCTCAGTACACGAAGGCTACAGTTCCGATAAAAGTATTGAAGGACCTGTAAAAGAGTTCCGTGACATGGTCAAAGCCCTTCACAGAAACGGCATCGAGGTTATCCTAGATGTGGTTTACAACCACACCTCTGAAGGTGATGAGAACGGTCCTAGTTACTGTTTTAAAGGTTTTGATAAGGATGGCTACTACATCATTAAAGATGGCTATTATCAGAACTACTCTGGATGTGGCAACTCTTTAAATGCTAACCAGCCTGTTGTAAGAAACCTGATTATTGACTCACTTGTCTTCTGGCATGAGAAGATGCATGTTGACGGATTTAGATTTGATTTAGCTTCTATTCTAACCCGTGACAAATTTGGCGCCCCAATGAACGACAACACTACCTTGTTGTCTATTGATGCAAACAGACGACTTGCTGAGGCCAAGTTAATTGCAGAGCCATGGGATGCAGGCGGTCTGTATCAGTTAGGTGCTATTTCAGGCTCTAAATGGAGAGAGTGGAACGGACAGTTCAGAGATGATGTCAGAAGCTTCATGAGAGCAGATCCTGGTATGGTCAAAAAGTTTGTTTTAAGACTTTTAGGTTCTCCTGATATTTACAACGAGCATATGGTTGATGCTCAAAAGTCTGTTAACTTTATCACCTGTCATGATGGCTTTACCTTGTACGATTTGGTTTGCTATTCACACAAGCATAATCTTGCTAATGGAGAACATAACCGTGATGGTAATGATAACAACTATTCAGCAAACTACGGCTTTGAGGGCCCTACCGATGATGTTCATTTAAATGAATTAAGACTTCGTCAGGTGAAAAACTTCATGGCAATTACCATGCTCTCACTGGGTACTCCAATGATCTGTATGGGAGATGAAGTACTGCGCTCTCAAAATGGTAATAACAATGCCTATTGCCAGGACAATAAGCTTAGCTATTTAAACTGGGATCTTAATGAGCAACAGCGTGAGATGTTTGATTTTACCAAGACACTAATTGGTCTTTCCAGAATCGGTAAAATTAAGCATGTAAATGATACACCTCACCATAAATTAGACAAATTGCTCACTAATGCCAAGATCCAGTGGCATGGTATAAAACCATTCCAGCCCGATTGGTCTGATATGTCTCACTCAATTGGCTTTTTATACTACTACAGTAAACAAGAGATGTATGCCTACATCTTTGTTAATGCCTTTTGGGAAGATTTGACTATCGAAATACCATGCGTTCCAGGTCACCTTGATAAGAGCTGGTACCAGTTCATCAATACATCTCTAGGACCTGGTAAAGACGTAACTCCAATCTATATGAGTACCAGGTATCACGCAGGTGAAAAGATTAAAGTAAAAAGCAGAACTGTTTTAATGCTACTGTGCCCTAGCACTTAACTTTTAACAACTACCTATTTAGCAAGTAAATAGGTAGTTGTTCATATCAAAAAAAATAAATATAGCATTTAATAAATATATATTAAATACTTTATAATCTTTAATAAAATAAAGTACACTGGCATGTTTGGTTTTACTGAAGATGAGACCTTAAAGTTTTTAAAAGACTATGATCTTGAATATTGTTTTCCAATAGTAAAAGAGTACTACGGTGGTTACAAATTCTACGACAAAGAAATCTTTAATCCTGTAGATGTAGTTAACTTTGTAAAAAACAATTTTGAACAAAAGCGAAAAGGCATAGCTTCAGAAATTAAAACAGATACCTACTGGTGTGATCTTGTTTCTAATAAAGATAAAGAGTTAAAAGAAAAACTAGATAATTTGTCCAGTTATGCAACAAATATCATTCAGATCTTAATTAATGGTAAGTCTGCTACCTTTCAATTAAACGATTCCATGAACTATGACATTTTATCAGAGAATAGCTTTGACGACTTTTGGTCTCTGTTACTACACAAAGGATATTTAACAGTAGATTGGAATGCAACTGACGCCTTAGATGATAGCAGTATAAGATACAATAATATTTGTGCAAAACTTCCTAATCTTGAGATACGTGACTATCTTATCAAGCTCTTTCAGTCAAAATTTGGCTCTGAATTTATAAAGCATAACCTGCATAATAAGCTTGTTGATGCTTTGTCTTGTGGCAATCAAAAAGAAACTTATGACATCTTCTTTGACATGCTACAAAAATATGTCTCAATACGAGATACAGCAACCAAAGCTCCTTTATAGAACTACTATCATGGCTTTTTAAATGGAATTTTTACCTGTTGTGAAAATCTCATCACTGATTACCATTCTAACTATGAATCAGGCAACGGTTATCCTGATATTACCTTTAAAGCAGAGCGCAATACCAAAGCTGTAATCATAGAGATTAAAGTAGAGCCTACAGGTTCGGATATAGCAACCTTAAGTGAAACAGCACTGTCTCAAATTGAAGGGAAGAATTACGCTGAACCTTATATGGGAAACAGAATGATTCAAAGTATCTATGCTTACGTAATTGCCTTTGCAGGAAAGAACTTCGCTGTTAGCGTAAAAAGCTGAAGTAAAAGAATCTTTTCAAATAGAAAGCAAAAGCATCTATTCTTAAAGAAGATGAGTAAATAAGTTAGATTTGCATGAAGCAATGTTTGCATCTGTATAAGCTATGTTGATGCAAACATTTCAAAATAAGGGATCTCTGTGTGCAACTATTCAGTTTAGCTTAGTCTTGATGTGCACCTAAAATCTTACAAGCTATTTCAACTGATGATTTATCAGGCATTGGAGTATTTTTGAGCTTGTAATCAATACCTAGAGCTTCATATTTATGTACACCTAATGAATGATAAGGCAGTACTTCAACTTTTTTGACATTTGATAAAGAATCAATGATCTTTCTTACATTCTGTAACTGTTCATTGTTATCAGTAATGCCTGGAACCAAAACATGTCTTATCCATACTGGTATATGCAGTTCATCTAAATGATGAGCGCAAGACAGGATGTTCTCATTGCCGATACCTGTTAGTTTTTTGTGTTCAGCACTGTCAGAATGTTTAATATCTAATAACACAAGATCTGTGTATTTCATAAGCTCATCGAACTTTTGCTTATACTCATCAGTATCTCTATAAGGACCTGCTGAAGTATCAAGACAGGTGTTTACACCAAGTTCCTTGAACTTTTTAAATAATTCAGTTACAAATTCAATTTGAACTAATGCTTCGCCACCGCTTACTGTAACGCCGCCATCTTTGCCCCAGTAGTTTTTATAACGCATGGCCTTATTGACTACAGTATCAACATCGTAAGTCTCCCCTGTTTTCATTTTCCAAGTATCTGGATTATGACAATAAAGGCAACGCATTGGGCAACCTTGCATAAAGACCACGAAACGAACACCAGGTCCGTCTACAGATCCGAAAGTTTCAAAAGAGTGGATATAACCTTGAGTCATTACATGTGTCCTATAAATTCTAGTTCCTGATAGATACTTGATGCTCTGAATCGTTATAAGTAATTCTATCTTATTCAGACAAAGGGCGCCAAAAGGCGCCCTCTTTATACAGATTATAGTGTAATTTTTCTAAATTACATTGCCTTATGACAAGTTCTTGAAATTACATCTAACTGCTGCTCACGAGTTAAATCGATGAACTTAACAGCATAACCAGATACACGGATTGTGAAGTTTGCGTACTCAGGCTTCTCTGGGTGTTCCATAGCATCGATTAACTTCTCGGTACCGAATACATTAACATTCAAGTGGTGTGCGCCCTGGTTAAAGTAACCGTCCATTACCTGAACTAAGTTCTTAACACGCTCGTCCTCTGAGTGACCTAATGCATCTGGGCTGATGGTCTGGGTGTTTGAAATACCGTCTAAAGCATACTCATAAGGTAGTTTTGCAACTGAGTTTAGAGATGCTAATAAGCCTGACTTCTCAGCACCGTATGATGGGTTTGCACCTGGTGATAATGGCTCGCCTGCCTTTCTGCCATCAGGTAATGAACCTGTAGCCTTACCGTATACAACGTTAGAAGTAATGGTAAGAATAGAGGTTGTAGCCTCAGAGTTACGATAGGTATGACGCTTCTTTAACTTGGTTAAGAAGGTTCTTAATAACCATACTGCAATCTTATCAGCACGATCATCATCATTACCGTAACGTGGGAAGTCCCCCTCAACCTCAAAGTCAACAGCAATGCCGTTCTCGTTGCGGATTGGCTTTACCTTTGCATACTTAACTGCTGATAATGAGTCAACTACGTGCGAGAAGCCTGCAATACCAGTTGCGAAAGTACGACGTACATCGGTATCGATTAAAGCCATTTCAGCTGCTTCGTAGTAGTATCTGTCGTGCATGTACTGAATTAAGTTCAATACGTTAACATACAGATCAGCTAACCACTCTAGAACGATATCGTAGTTTGCCATTAACTCGTCGTAGTTTAAGTACTCTGAGGTGATCTTAGGTAATCTTGGGCCAACCTGCATACCGGTCTTGCAATCAATACCGCCGTTCATTGCGTATAGAAGAGCCTTAGCTAAGTTTGCACGAGCACCGAAGAACTGCATTTCCTTACCAGTCTGTGTTGCAGATACGCAGCAGCAGATTGAGTAATCGTCGCCCCATACAGGACGCATTACATCATCGTTCTCATACTGGATTGATGAAGTATCAACAGAAATCTTAGCAGCATACTTTCTGAAGTTTAATGGTAACTTCTCAGTGTATAGAACTGTTAAGTTAGGCTCTGGTGATGGACCCATGTTTTCTAAGGTGTGTAAGAAACGGTAATCGTTCTTAGTTACCATGTGACGGCCATCCATGCCGAAACCTGCAACCTCTAGAGTTGCCCAAACAGGGTCACCTGAGAATAACTGGTTGTATGAAGGAATACGTGCGAACTTAACCATACGTAACTTCATAACTAAGTGGTCGATTAACTCCTGAGCCTCTTCCTCAGTTAGGGTGCCTTCTTTTAAGTCACGGTCAATATAAATATCCAGGAAGGTAGATACACGACCTACTGACATAGCAGCACCGTTCTGAGTCTTGATAGCAGCTAAGTAACCAAAGTATAACCACTGAACAGCTTCGCGAGCGTTGTTAGCTGGCTGTGAAATATCAAATCCATAGCTCTCAGCCATAACCTTCATGGCATTTAAAGCTTTGATCTGATCTGCTAACTCTTCACGCTGACGAATGATGTCATCAGTCATGGTACCGCAACCGCAGTTTGCTAAGTCAGCTTTCTTCTGTGCTACTAAGAAATCAATACCGTATAGAGCTACACGACGGTAGTCACCAACGATACGGCCACGACCATAGGTATCTGGAAGACCAGTGATGATCTTGTTCTTACGAGCAAGTCTCATTTCAGGAGTATATGCATCATATACTGCCTGATTATGAGTCTTGTGATACTCATTGAAAATCTTGTGGAATTTAGGGTTAGGGGTATAACCATAGGTGGTGCAAGCCTCTTCAGCCATCTTGATACCGCCGTATGGCATGAAAGCACGCTTTAAAGGCTTATCAGTCTGTAAACCTACAACCTTCTCAAGATCCTTGCTATCAGCACTGATATAACCTGGACCATAAGCAGTAATGCCTGAAACTACTTCAGTTTCCATATCAAGAACACCGCCCTTTGCGCGTTCTTCATGCTGTAACTGCTGTAACTCGCCCCATAACTTATCTGTAGCTTTTGTAGGACCTGCTAAGAATGACTCATCACCATCATAAGGTGTGTAATTGTGCTGAATGAAGTCTCTAACGTTAACGTCATCAACCCAATGAGAGCCGGTAAAACCGCGCCACTGTTCTTTCATGATTACTCCTAATTAAGTTCAAACAGATTTTTTTATCTGTCGTAAACGTTTCTGTTCTTTTTTAACTGAAACATAATCGCTTTTCAAGCATGATGATTATATAGATAAGATCCTTTTTTTCCTAGTGAACGGATGTAATGTTTTTGCAAAAAAATACCGATTTAATTCAGAAATGGCTTTATTACAAGGAGTTAGAAAGAATTTAAATAATTATGATTATTAAACTTAGTTAATTAACCTAGTAAACTCTTGAAGCAATCCTAGTTATAAAGATTTTTTTACAAAGGTTAATTAACCTCAAATTTTTGTAAATTTTAAATTATAAAATTCATGTTTAAACCTAAATTCAAAATTCACGTGGCTATTTTTGTGATCTTTGTAAACTATCGTAACGTTATTTAAATTGAGTACCTAACGTTTTTAAATGAACTATATTATTTCTTAAATAGACTCTATGGGGTTCACAGATAAAAGCTAGATAAAAGGATTACCCTTTTCATCGGTCAATTTTTCTCTTAACAGACCTTGCTTATACATCTCTAAAAGATCTTCAAGATCTGTGATAAGCTCTTTTATCCCCTGTCCAAGATCTGTATCTATAACCATCTTTCTTTGTTTAAAATCTTCAACAGAAATTACCTGCAAGTCCGCAATATCACTGTTATTAGCAATAGCATCTTTGATGGTAGTAAAAGGAGTATGAGCCTTTAAATGCAAATAGTGTGAGCTATAGATTAAGGTATAGCCTGCAATACCTGTTTTAGCCTGATAAGCTTTGCAAAAGCCTCCATCTATAACTAAAAGTTTTCCTCCTGCTCTTACAGGAGTTTCTCCGTCCTTTACCATGATAGGAGTGTGGCCATTGATGATATGGCCATTATTCGGATCTAAAGAAAACTCTCTTAAGATTTGATTACAGGTTTTCTCTTCGTAATAATAGGTGTAGTACGGATTTCTAGGCTCATGCCAAGTTGACTCATCTTGTACAAACAGCCTTTCAAAGAGTTTCATTCTGCGACCTGAAAGTGGTGATAATGGACCTGTCCACATGTACCACAAGAAATCTAAATGCTCTTGATCTCGAAAGGTATAAGCTTCGCGAATTTTCTTTTGGCAAAAATCCAGGTAATCACGACCTGACAGTTCATTACCGTCACATTTAATCTTTTTAAAGGAGCCATCCTCATCTAATGGGATACATCCATGGTAGAGCAAATTGCCATTAAAGCACTGATACATGGTACCTTTAGAATACAGAAACTTTACATGGTTATTAAGTCTTACTGAACCTGTAAATGACGCTACCAAATCATCTACAACTTCCTGTTCAGCTTTAGTTAATACATAAGGATGAGCTTTATCTACAGTTGGCAGATCAGTTGTCTTTAACTTATAAGTCTTACCGTCAGTTAAAGTAACCGAACCATTTTTAAGATCAAGACCATCTAACACTAATCTGTCATCTAATTCATACTCAGGATGTCTTTTTACTAACTGACCGATGAGTTTTACAGCCAAAACAGCTACGGCTTTATGGTCTGCCGGAAAGTCCTTTTCATTTTTATAAGTAGAATTTGCAAACATGGCAAGTTTTCTTAAAGAAATACCATAGCCATTCTCAAGCATTTTAAAGTTCTTATAGCGGATGTTGTTACAAAGTACATTCACAGCACACAAAGCAGAACCACAACAGGCACCAATCCAGAGTACATCATGATTCCCCCATTGCAGATCAAGATCATGATATTTCATTAAAAGATCCATGCACTTATCTGGGTGAGGACCTCTGTCAAAGATATCGCCTAAGACATGCAGTCTGTCGACAGCTAATCTTTTGATAAGTTTACACAGTTCTAAAATGAAATATTTAGCAGAGCCCGTTTTGATAATCGCCTCTAAAATAGAACGGTGGTAAGCCATTCTTGAGTTTTGATCATCTGATTTAGCATGCATTAACTCATCTATGATGTATGAAAAGTCACCATCAATTGCTTTTCTTACCTTAGAACGTGAGTATTTTGAGGAGAGGTAATTTGATAGTGCAATTAAATCTAGTATGGTCTTGGTATAAAAAGAGTTTAAATCAGTGCTACCGTCCTTTTCTTTGTTTAAAAGACATTCATTTGGATAGTAAATGAGAGTGCATAGCTCATCTGTTTGCTCTTTAGTGTAATCAGTAAAGACTAATCTTACCTTTTCTTTGATAACGCCTGAGGCGTTATTTAAGATATGTTTAAAAGCTTCATATTCGCCATGAATATCAGAAATAAAATGCTCTGTACCTTTTGGCATAGATAAAACAGTATTGAGGTTAATCAGCTTGGTATAAACCGCATAACGGTTGTCATACTCTCTTGAGAGCAACTCAAGATATCTATGTCTTTGTAACATTTTATTTTCCTAGCTTTTATTTTGTTTTAGCTTATCTTTTTATAAGATATTGGCTCTTAATGGTGTAAGGTATCACGATATACAATTTGCGCAAAGTGAGCACTAATAAAGACACTGTGCACCAAAAGAGCCAATATATCTACTGTTCATTTATCTTATGTTCACTATAGTTTGCTGCAATAGAGTAAATCTTTTCACAATCGCTCTTATATAAAACAACAAACTTACCTTCACTATTGTTTTGCTCATCTACACCGAGCATACTCAAAAGCAAAGGAATGTCTTCAGTTTTAGCTCCAATTTCTTTAAATGACAAAGGCATTCCTATTGATTTAAAGAAACATCTTAATGCATCAATACCGGCACTTGCTGTAACTGAAGGGTCGTCAAAGTCAAATGCAACATTAAAGACGTTTGAAGCAAAACGGGCAAATCTCATGACGTCATGCTTTAAGACATACTCCATCCAGGCAGGAAACATTACCGCAAGTCCTGCTCCATGAGCTACATCATATAAAGCTGATAACTGATGTTCTAAGTGATGAGTTGCCCAATCCTGTTCTCTATCAACCCCGCAGATATTGTTATGAGCTAAAGAGCCTGCCCACATAATATTTGCTCTTGCGTTGTAGTTACGAGGATCTTCCATTACTGTCTGAGCATTCTTAATGATAGCCCTCAATAAACCTTCACAAATGTTATCTGTAACATCAACACACTCTGAATTTGTAAAGTATCTTTCCATGATATGAGCCATCATATCGGTGATACCACAGGCTGTCTGGTATTTACTTACAGTATAGGTAAGTTCAGGATCTAATATGGCAAACAAAGGTCTGTTCAGTTCACTTGAGCATCCGCATTTAATTATATGACCGCCTATTGTCTTTTGAATTACAGATGAGGTTGAACTTTCAGAGCCAGCTGCAGGAATGGTAAGCACAGCGCCTACTTTTAAAGAGGACACGGGCTTTCTCTTTTTAAGATAAAAATCAAAAAAATCACCTTGTTCACTGTCAGCTACTCCTAATGAAATAGCTTTAGCTGTATCTATTACTGAACCACCACCTACAGGCAAGATGAAATCTACTTTTTCCTTTCTTGCTATTTCAATACCTTCATATACTAGATCTGCTCTTGGATTTGGCTTTACTCCACCTAACAAGGTGTAACCAATAGAAAATGATGCCAATTGATCTTTAATTGATGAGATAAGACCAGAGCGAACAGCCGATCCTCCTCCATAGACAATTAAAACTTTTTTATATCCAAGTGATGAGATAGTCTGACCTACTTTAGAACTAACACCTTGACCGAAGATGTATCTTGTAGGTAAAGAGTATTGAAAGTTTTCCATAAAATTATCCTTACTTATGTATGCTTAAATGATTAGCTCTAATTTATTGAAAAGGCTTTATGGAAATTATACAGAATATGAAATAGTTAGTTTTGATAAAGATGTAAGATTTCAACGTGCTTCAAGTATTTACCCATGAATATTCACGAATAGCAATTTTAAATTTAGATAGTCAATAAGATATCACCTTACATAATTCTCTAAAAGACAAATAATAATGCAATGTCCTAGATAATATTCATTGATTTTCTGTGTTTTTAATGATATTTTGGAATTAATTTCCAAGAATTGAATAAAAAAAGGCAATAGTATGCTTGTTGACTTCTGTGTAAAAAATTTTAAATCATTTGATGACAAACAAATTTTTAGCTTGCTAAAAGACAAAGGTGATGAAAACCTTGATAACACATTTATTGTAGGTAAAAAGCAGAAACTGCAACTGCTAAAGTGTGCTGCTATTTACGGAGCAAATGCAAGTGGCAAAAGTAATTTAATCGATGCGCTACAAACAATGAAATCCATTGTTTTATTCTCATTAAAACATGTTAATAGCATTAATTTATTTCCATTTAAGCTTGCAAAAAGAAATTTAAGTGAACCAACTGAGTTTGAAGTAACAATTGTCGTGAATGATGTTAGGTACCAATACGGTTTTTCAGCGACAGCAGCAAAAATTATTGAAGAGTGGCTTTTTGCTTTTCCTAATGGTCATGTCCAAAAATGGTTTGAGAGATCATGGGATCAAAAAGATAGTGATTATGAATGGAGTTTTAGTCCCTCTTTTCCCGGAACGAAACAATCTTGGGTAAAACAAACTAGAAGTGACGCACTTTTTTTGACAACCGCAGTACAACTTAACAGTGAAAGGTTAAAGCCTATTTATGACTGGTTTAAAAATGAACTGTTTTTTTGTGATGATTCTGGCTTTTATCCAGAATTTACAGCTGAGCTGTGCGATAAAGGAAAAAAGGATATTATTCTAAAATTTTTGAAAGCTGCAGATTTGAATATTTCTGATATTTCTATCGAAGAAATAGATAATTCAACGGATGCATTTCCTGATGGATTTCCTGAGGAACTAAAAAACTTCTTTATAAAAAATATGCCTAAAAAGAAGAAGAAAATTAAAACGTTACACAGAGATAACAATGGCGATTTGGTTTCTTTTAACTTTTTTGAGGAATCTACAGGAACGAGAAAGTTGTTTGGATTTGCAGGTCCTATTATAGACGTATTAGAAAAAGGTTATACCCTTTTTATTGATGAGCTAGATGTAAACCTTCATCCAAAATTAGTTGAGTTTATTGTTAAACTTTTTAATTCCAAAGAGAACAATCCTAATAATGCTCAATTGGTTTTTACAAGTCATGATGTGTACGTTTTAGACCAAAATAACTTTAGAAGGGATCAAATTTGGTTTTGTGAAAAAAATGATAATCAAGCTACAGAAGTTTATTCCTTGCTCGAGTTTAGCCCTAACAAGAAAAAAGATAATTTAATTTTACGTTATCTATCAGGAAGATATGGGGCCCTACCAATAATCTCATCTTTTAATATGTTTAAAGGAGATAACTAGATGGGCTCTGATGACTTATTCAAAAAGAGAAAAGCACGCAAATTAAGAGACATTTCTAGAAAGAAACGAACAAGAGAGCTTTATAAAAGAGTTCTGATTGTTTGCGAAGGTCAAAAAACTGAACCTTTGTACTTTAGTTCATTAAGAGAAGAGTATAGATTGCAGGCAACTGATATTCGCATTACAAACGCAAAGGGATCAGATCCAATGAGTTTAGTCAAATACGCTATAGACTTGTATAAAAATTCGCAAAAAGAAGGTAACGATTTTGATTTTGTTTTCTGTGTTTTTGACAAAGATGATCATGCAAACTATAAGCAAGCAATCAATGAAATATCAAAAATAAAAAATAAGGCTGAGTTTCACGCTATCACATCTGTGCCTTGTTTTGAATTTTGGCTACTTTTACACTTTTGCTGTAAGGCAAAACCATTCAGATCAGTCAAAGGTAAATCTGCTGCAGAGCAAGTTGTTTGCGAACTACAAAATTACTATATAGAGAACGGCGATCTGTCAAGCAAATAATTTAAAAAACATAAAAAATAA